>Ga0114950_10000090_pt1 | contig 48813 bp, 44 predicted proteins | sample N075metaG_FD_83503 | JGI IMG/M metagenome (GOLD analysis project Ga0114950, IMG submission 83503) | Deep subsurface microbial communities from Kermadec Trench to uncover new lineages of life (NeLLi) - N075 metaG | ecosystem: Environmental > Aquatic > Marine > Ocean trench > Sediment | place...
CCCTGTGCGGGTGGCTTCTAGAGCGCAATGCTCAGTACCCTGGCAAGCAGTTAACTTGTGGGAACCCGATAACGAAAACGGGCTCGAGCAGATTCAAAAGTGTCTGTTTCGAAACAAACTCAAGCTGCAGTCATCCGCGGGCTATCGTGATGAAGATTTCTTTACGCCTTTGGCGGAACCATTTGAACTGGTGGATAACAGTGTTTTGGAGCCGTCAGACGTATTTGACGAACAGGAACCGCTCCTTTCATTGTCGGCACAGGTGCCCGAGGCTGCTGTAAATGTTGAATATGGCGCGAAGCTCAATGAGGTTTTCGGCGATGCAGGCAAGCTATCGCTACAAGACTTGATACGCTTGCATACACAACAGCTTGACCAGGCCCGGACGAAGTACCGGGACGACGTTGAAATTCAACAGACAGCGTATCTGAGTCAATTGCGTAGTTGTCGCGAAGAAATGCATGACCTGAAGGTTGCGTTGCGTCAGGAGCAAGGTCGCAATCGGCGTCTGCAACAGATGTTGCGTGGTGACATCGGCTCTATCTAGTAGAATGTCCTGAATTCAGGACGATGAGCGAAAGTGCTTGAGATCGAAATATTTTCTGATGTTGTCTGTCCCTGGTGCTTCATAGGTAAGCACCGGTTGGACTCCGTGCTGGCTTCCGGGGTTGGTGAGGGCGTTCATTTGCGCTGGCGACCTTATCAACTTTACCCAAATATTGATCCAGGTGGCGTTGACCGCGGCGAATCCCTGCGGCGTCGATTCGGTGCTGATGCCGATGCCGGGCGTATTCCTGAACGCATCGATCAGGAAGCGACGAGCGAAGGCATTCACTTACGCTTTGATCGAATCAAGCGCACCCCCAATACGTTGACGGCACATCGATTGATGGAGTTGGCTTATGCCCATGGTGTGCAACATGAGCTGGCAGAGGTGTTGTTCAATGGCTATTTCTGCAATGGCCGCGATGTCGGCGATATTGAACAACTGGTCGAGTTGGCGGGTGAAGTTGGCTTGTCTGCAGAAGCCACACGTGAGTTTCTGCACAGCGACGAGGCCCTGGACGAAGTCCAGACACAACTCGCCAGAGCACCCGACATTGGCATCAGCGGCGTCCCCGGCTACTACCTTGCAAACAGCTTTCTGATCCCTGGCGCCCAGAGTACAGAAACCATGGCGCAAATTATCGCTCGTGTGAAATCCAAACTAGCAGCGCGAGCAAGCCAAAACGATCAAGCCCCGGACAACTAGCTTTTGACGATAGGCAGAAGGCTTAACTGGGCTTCGGCAAAACGAAGTTAGGCGTCACCGCCTGGGTAAAGCTATGTTTCGATATCGTATTGTAGACATGACCACATGCCGCGCAGTGCACGATATAAAACCAAGGTTGTTTCACCTTTGAGCGTTCGCGGCTTGGCGTGCTGACAATCTTGTCACTGCCGCGCGCTCCACAATCCGGGCACTTCGGTTCAGCGATCTGTTCGGTGGTCTCGGCCATCTGGTCTTTCTTCTAAACTCGTCGCTAATCGATGCTTTGGTCCATCTCATGAGAAGGAATATGATTGTGTTGGCGACTGACAATTTTGGCCGGTACACCGGCGACGGTCACATTCGGTGGTACGTCTTCAAGCACCACACTACCTGCTCCGACTTTGGAGTTTCTGCCGACTTCTATGTTGCCGATAATTTTGCAACCGGCAGACAGAAGTACGCCTTGGCGTATTTTCGGATGGCGATCACCAATGTCTTTGCCGGTGCCGCCCAAGGTCACAGAATGCAGTATGGAAACGTCGTCTTCGACGACAGCTGTTTCACCGATGACGATGCCGGTTGCATGGTCAAACATAATGCCAGAGCCCATCTGCGCAGCGGGGTGAATATCAATGCCCAGGGTCACAGATATTTGATTTTGAAAAAACTGGGCTAGAGTTTTGCGACCTTGGTGCCACAGCCAATGGGCCACCCGGTGAGCTTGTAAGGCGTGAAAGCCTTTATAGAACAAAAAAGGTGTCGACAAGTCATTGCAAGCCGGGTCACGGCTGAAGGTCGCGAGCACATCAATCTCCGCGGCAGAAAGCAGCGTCTCGTCATTGGACATCGCTTCGGCAATGACATCCCGAATGAGCATGGTGGGTAACATCGGGTTATCGAGCTTGCTTGCCAGGCGAAAGCTCAGCGCGTCGCCGAAGGTCCCATGGTTCAAGATGGTGGCATGGAAGTAACTGCCCAGAATAGGTTCTTCCTGGGCTTTTACCTGCGCTTCTTTGCGCATCAATGGCCACAGATCCCCGGGATTACGGATGGCATCGAGTTCGGGTTGGCTGGCTTCAGCAATCACCTGGCTGAAGCGATTGCTTAATTTGCTTACACGGTTCATGGCGCGAAGCCTAGCCATATGGGTTTATTTTGCAAGCTGAGAATGTGCATCATGGTTGAGCCAGATCTGAGGGGCGATCGATGTCTCGGATAATGCCGGCATCGTTAACTGCGATGTCGGTAATGTTGTCTGCATATTGTTGCAATAATGCCTTGGCGCCGACATCGCCCCTGCACGCACTCAACTGCTGAAAATAACGCTCATGCCAGCCCACGGGGTGGCCACGGTTAACCGGTGAGGACGACGTGGCGGGCAGATAGGGGCGCAGGATATCTGCCTGCGGATTGCTCATCACAAATTCTTTGAGTTCGATCAATGTGCTGGTTTGGACAAACGGCATGTCTAAAAGTGCAATAAATGCCCAATGCCAGGTTAACGCCTTAAAACCTGCCGCAAGGGAATGGCCCATGCCTGCGTGGGCGTCTTCGGCACAGATAATTTCGATGGGAAAGTGGCTCAGCTTGGCGTTGAGTTCGTCGTCTTCAGGCCGGATGACCACCCTGATATGGGTGAATGCATCGAGGTATTTCAGCACGGTTGTCTCGGCTACGGTCCGACCATTGTGTGGGTGGAGTCGTTTGTCTGAACCAAAACGGCGGCTGAAGCCCGCGCCTAATATTATTGCCCCGACTGCGCCATTGTCGGCATCTTGCGGAACGCTGTGCAAGGTTTCAGCCTGCGCTCAGAGCTTGCAACTGTTCTGTGGTGCTGGTCAGCCTTTGTTTTCGTACAGCGGTGATCTCGGCAAGAATGGCAATGGCGATCTCTGGCGGCGTTTTGCTACCAATCGGCAGACCAATCGGTGCGTGCAGTTTATCAATATCTTCGTTGCTGATATCGAGCGCTTGCAGTCGTTCTCGCCGGCTCGCCGAAGTGCGGGTTGAACCCATCGCGCCGATATAAAATGCATCGGTGGTCAATGCTTCCATCAATCCCATGTCATCGATACGGGGATCGTGAGTGAGGGCGACGATTGCAGTTGCCTGGTCTTTCGCGTGAGCGCGTACAGCATCGTCGGGCATATCCGCGATCGTGTGAACCCCGGCGACACCGAAGTCAGCGAGTAATTCCGCGCGCGGATCGCAGACCGTGACTTCATAGTCGAGCATCTGCGCCATTTCTGCCAGGTATTTGCTGACCATGCCGGCGCCGATTATAAATAGCTGGAATCTAGGCCCATAAGTGTGGGTAAGAATTTGCTCCTGGGCCTGCCACTGCAGCGGCGAGTGTGTTTCCACCAGGGCTACCCGGCTGGTCTGATCGGCAAGATTGACGGTGCGTTGTGCGCATTGGCGTTGGTTGAGCGCGTTGTTCAGAAGCGTGAAGTCGGCGATCGTTTGTGCGTCTGAGACCTGCGGTTCCACGACAATGTACAAATGCCCGCCACATGGCAGGCCAAATTTTTCGGTATCTTCAGCGGTGATACCGTATTGGAAAAATTGCGCTTTATCAGATGCGAGTTCACCTCGAGTCAGCTTTTCCAGCAAGTCCTCCTCGACGCAACCACCGGACAGAGAGCCAACGATCTTGCCCGCATGGTTGCAGGCGAGCAACGAACCGACCGGGCGCGGAGATGAGCCCCAGGTCTGCACCACGGTGGCCAGCCAGCAGGGCTCGCCGTTGGTCAGCCAGGTGAGTAGTTGGCTAAGAACTTCTTTATCTACTGCTTGCATAGCATCTACCTTGGTACACTGCGCAATAGATTTTACACCATCGGCGGATGCTTGGGTTGAAGCAATTAAAGGTATGAACGGTCAGCTCGGCGCGATGACACCGCTGTATGACCCTGTCGGGTACCGGCTTGAACCCAGCTATCAGCTGAGCGTCGGCAACGATCAGGTCAACCTCAATGACTGGATTGGTCAAGGTATCAGTTTAACTTATCTGCATAATCTAGAGTGTGTGCATTGTGCCAAGGAAATCCGTAAGCGTTACCCCGGAGGTTATTGCTACGATTGTTTTACCACTCTGGCACGTTGTGATTTGTGTGTCATGAGCCCCGAGCGATGTCACTTTCACCTCGGCACTTGTCGCGAACCTGAGTGGGGGGAGGATTTTTGTATGCAACCCCATAGTGTTTATCTGGCCAATACCAGCGGTCCGAAAATTGGTATTACCCGTGTCGGGCGCGAACGTCGGCGGTGGTTGGACCAGGGGGCGACACAGGCCATACGAATTGCCACCGTGCCCACGCGACGAGCGGCAGGTGTCGTCGAGGCGCATTTCAAACGCACATTAAACGATCGCACGGACTGGCGTAAAATGGTGTCCGGTACAGGCATCAGCGTTGACTTGTTAGAATTAGCGGGTCAGTTGCAAAGAGATCTGCCTTTGCTTGCGGATATAGAGGCCAACATTCTGCCCGCTACGGAGATCGCTGGACTCGACTGGTCGATAGATTCCCAGGTGACCGAGATCTGTTATCCGGTGAACCAGTACAGTCCAGCCAAACGATTGGTGTTAGGCATGCAGAACCTGTTAATCCGAGACAATTTACAGGGCATCATTGGTCAGTACCTGTTGCTTTCTGGTGGCGTGATCAACCTTCGCGACTATGCCGGATGTGATGTGTCAGTTGCACTCGGGCCAGCTTTCCCGGCAGCAGAATTAGACAACTCAGATCAGCTATCATTATTCTAGGCAAATAGGGAATTGTAGATGCAAGATGGACAGCCCCAGGAAATTACTCTGGCTCAGTACCGCGCGCCGGACTATGTCACCGAGCAAACCCATCTGCAGTTCGACATTCACGATGACGTAACTACCGTGACCAATACCATGCAGGTGGTACGTCAGCAGGATGGTGCCGATAGCATTGAGCTGGATGGCCAGGAGTTAGAGCTTGTTTCAGTCGCCCTGGATGGACGAGAGCTCAGTGGTAATGAATATAGCCTCGACGATGAAACCCTGACTGTCCACGGCTTGAGTGAACGCAATGAAATTCTGGTGGTGACCCGCATAAAGCCGGAAGAGAACACCGCGCTGGAAGGTTTGTATCGCTCCAACAGCATGTATTGCACGCAGTGTGAAGCAGAGGGTTTTCGCAAAATCACCTACTACCAGGACCGCCCGGATGTGCAGGCAAAATTTACCACCACAATCATCGCCGATGCGCAGCAATACCCTACGCTGTTGTCGAATGGCAATCTCATTGAGACGGCCGAGGTCAGCCCGGGCCGGCGTTCCGTTACCTGGCAAGACCCATTTCCAAAACCAAGCTACCTGTTTGCCTTAGTCGCGGGCGACCTGCAGGTGATAGAAGATACTTTTGTCACCATGAGCAAACGTGAGGTGGTGCTGCGTATCTATTCTGAAGCGCACAATATTGATCAATGCCACTATGCCATGGATGTGTTGAAGCGCTCGATGGCGTGGGATGAACAGCGTTTCGGTCGCGAGTACGACCTCGATATCTTCATGATCGTGGCGGTTGAAGACTTCAATATGGGGGCAATGGAAAACAAAGGGCTTAATATATTCAACACCTCCTGTGTACTCGCTTCGCCGGATACGGCAACCGATGCCGCCTACCAACGCGTTGAGGCAGTTGTTGCCCATGAATACTTCCACAATTGGTCGGGTAATCGGGTGACCTGCCGGGATTGGTTCCAGTTGAGCCTGAAGGAAGGTTTTACGGTATTTCGCGATGCGGAATTTTCTTCGGATATGAATTCCCGGGCAGTCAAGCGCATAGAAGACGTTACTTTCCTTCGTGCCGTGCAATTCGCAGAAGATGCAGGACCTTTAGCGCATCCGGTGCGGCCACAGTCCTACATCGAAATTTCGAATTTCTATACCACGACGATCTACGAAAAAGGCGCGGAAGTGGTTCGTATGTACCATACGATGTTGGGTGAAGAGAAGTTTCGGGCAGCGACTGATCTGTATTTTCAGCGCTACGATGGCGCCGCTGCGACCACCGATGATTTTGCCGCGGTCATGGCGGAAGTCGGGGGTGAGGATCTAACACAGTTCAAGTTGTGGTACGACCAGGCGGGTACACCATTGCTCAGCGTCAGTGAAGCCTTCGACGCGGGAGAATTTACCCTGACCATTGAGCAGAGTTGCCCGGCCACACCCCAGCAAGACGAAAAGTTACCATTTCATATGCCGGTTGAACTGGGTCTGCTCGATGCAGACGGCGAGACAATATCCATGTATGACCTGGCGGTGGACTCGCAGGCATCCTTGGAGACCAGAAACAACGGCAGCACGTTGTTGGTTTCGCTGCGCCAGGCGACCACAACCATCAGCTTCAGTTATCTTGAAGCCAAGCCCTTTGTCAGTTTCTTGCGCGGGTTTTCGGCGCCGGTAAAGGTCAGCTATCAGCGGGCAAATACCGAACTCGCGTTTCTCGCCGAACACGATGTAGATGGGTTTGTTAAATGGGATGCGCTGCAAACATTGTGGATAAAATGGTTCACCGATAAAAGTCAATTGGCAGGCGTGGACCTTATTGGTCTGGTGGGTGAGATAGTCGATCAGGCATTGCAGTTAGGTGACGATGCGGAACATAAACTGCTCGCAGCGACGATGCTCACGGTGCCGGAGGAAAATTACCTGTTCGAGCAGATTCCGGGCTTTGAAGTTGACAACATACTCAAGGAACGCGAGGCGCTGTTACAGCAGATCAGTGATGCACATGCAAAGAAATGGCTGTCCCTGTACGAGACCTATCAGGGTGATAGCGCTTATCAGCCTGATGCGGCGGGAATGGCGGATCGGGCTTTATCGAACATCGGCTTTGCGCATGCAGCACGTACTTTGCGCGACGCAGATCTGGCAGAATTTGTACGACAACACTATGCCCGGGCAGACAACTTAACCGACCGACGGGCTGCCCTTAGCGTCGCTTGTCGCAGCGCACACCTGCCTCGAAGTGTGCGCGACGAGTTGTTGCAGGATTTTTACGATAAGTGGCGCGATGAAGCCCTGGTCATCGACATGTGGTTCAGTCTGCAAGCGCAAAGCCCTTTGACCACTTTGGAAGAACTGGCGGCACTGGAAAAACATGAGAAGTTCGACCTGACCAATCCAAACCGGGTACGCTCGGTGTATAGCGCCTTCGGTATGTATAACCATAAACGTCTGCACGCACTCGACGGTAGTGGTTATCAATATCTGGCAGCGGCAGTATCCCGCCTTGACCGGCGCAACCCTCAACTTGCCGCAAGAATTGCGACACCACTGACTCGTTGGCAGCGCTATGACGAGCGGCGACAGGCCCTTATGCGCAGCAATTTGGAACATCTGGTTTCCGCGGCGACAATCTCCAAGGATTTATACGAAATCGTCACTAAGAGTCTGAGCTAGCAGCTTAAGAAGTTTGGGGGTATAAATCCGGTAGCGGATTGATGTGCTGTGTGAACCGGGGCCTTAGCTGCGCAACGGATGCCTGCAACTGCGCGATAGCCCCGCTGGGTAATTGCATCTCGCGGCCGCCGGCGTAGAGGTGCCGGTTGAGTGCTTCCATGGCAGCCTTGGTATCTTCTGATAAGTCGCTGAAGCGGGTAAACGCTGCAGCGCTCGGGCAGCCGTAAAAGTCCGCAAGGTAGGCCGCCAGCGCGTGGTGTATCATTTTGCCGTCAGTCGCGGTAAAAGCTTGTTGTAACTGGTGGTGGACATTTGGTTTGCGTGGCCGCAACGTCCGCAACTTGCCAAGCAAACGGGATAATCCGAACAAACCGGCGAGGACGACCGACACGCCGATGATGCCGAGTGCATAAGGTAGCAACGACTGCCACGTCACTCCCCATGGCATTTCATCTGCACTTTTTTCAAGCTGTGCCGCATCTGTGGTTTCGGCATCTTCTTCAACCAGCACCGCTACCACTGCCTGACCTGTAACATGCAGCGTCTGGGGTTTTGTGCGGCTGATGCGAACTTCGTTGTTCAGGGTATCCCACCAGTATAATTCCGTTTGCGGCAAGCGCAATTGGCCGGGTTTTAAAGGCACGATTGCAGTGGTTTGCAATCTCGAACCTTTCACGGTGGAAGATGTAGTGTCATCTTCAATGGCGGGTGCCCGGGGATAAACACGATAATCTTTGTCGCTTAAATAAAATGTCAGTGGGGGTGAAATTGAACCAATATTGCCTTCGATGTGAACGAATAGTTCATGTGTCAAAGTGTCACCTACCTGGTGTTCCGGTCCATTGGGGGAAATGACGTCGAACAAAGTGACATTTGTTGCAGGCAGCCAGGGTTGATCGGCAGGGTAGATGGCTGGCACCGGCAACACGGTTATCTGTTGGTCGCTGGTACCCACGCGCACCCCTTTGCGAGACACCCGGTTGCCTTCTATCAACCGCACACTTGCCGTGATACTGACCCCTGGGACGGTAAAAGTGCCACTGGTTTCGGGGAAAATTGCATATTGTTGTTCAACCACCCCATAGGGTTTGCCATGTCGCTGGGTCGTGCCCGAACTTGTCTCACCCAGGGGCAGAACAACTGCATCGGCGATTTCCGGTGCGCCAGGCAGATCGCTATACAACTGCACGCCTTGTGAATAGAGCAGGCGTCGGGTCAGGATCAACTGGCTTTGCACATAGATCGTGCTGGCTGAGACGGAGTTTTCAAAGAACACAAGCTCGTCGATTACCCGCCGAGTTTGAGCGGATAGCGGGTGGACTTCCAGTTCCAAGGTTGGCGTGCGCTGATTGCCCACCGCGATGCTGGGAATTGTCAGCGTGCCGGTGCGTTTTGGTTGCAGCGTGATCTGATAATCAACCCAACTCTGACCACGGCCATTCAAGAATTGCGAACGACGGGCGGTGCTGGTATTCATCACGTGAAAGTCTTTTTCCAACGCGCTCAGATCCAGTGCCTGAGTCTGGCGGGTATCGGTGATCTTGATGCCGAGGCGTACAGTTTCGAGTTCGTCGATACTTTGGGCCGAGAGTTGTGCGGAAACTGCAGCGCGGGCATCGCTGCCAACCGCGGCGCATGCGAGCATCAGCAGCAAAACGGTAAGGCGTCCTACCACAACTTCTCTCCTTGCCGGTTTTCAAATTCACCACGCCGTAGCCTTTGCTTGGTCTCGTGGGAAAACTTACGTCGCAACAGACCACCTGGATCATCGGGCACCCTGCGCAGCCATTGTTCCAGAGCCTCCTGTTTCTCATCCCGGGTAGCGTCGTCCTGTTCAGCTTCAGCCATTTGTTGCTCATCGCCTTGCTGGTTTTCTTGCTCGCTCTCTGATTCGTCTTGCTGTTCCTGCTCAGACTCTGCGGAATCCTGATCCTCGTCCGAGGATTCTTGATCTTGGGTCTGGTCACTTTGTTCGCTGTCGCTGTTTTCGTTGTTTGCCTGGTTTTGTTGATCTTGGTTCTGTTGTTGCTCAGCTTGTTGCTGTTCCTGCAGCAGACGTTCGACCAGTTCTTTGTTGAAGATTGCATCTTCGTGATCAGGCTGAGCGCTCAGCACTTGCTCGAATAGAGTGATAGCGGTTTTGTATTCACCCAGGCGGGCAAGACTGTTGGCTTCATTGTAGCGGCCGGTGACACCGGGGTTCGCCTGGAATCCGGTTAGCGAACCGGTGTAGTCGCCGCTTCGATATTGCGCAACAGAACGCCACTGAGTATTGTCGAACAAAGTGGCGGCCTTCTCCGGTTCGCCGCCTCGTAACGCCTCAAAGCCGCGCTGGTCACCACGACTCCACAGGCTTTGCCAAAGGTCGGTCGCGGCATTTGCATATACCGGTGGCGCACCAACAGACGCTGCAACAAACAAGCATAAGAACACGCCTTTACGAAAACCCAGCAGCAAAAGCGGGATCAATAACAAAGTAGCCCAATGGCCCTGGTCAAACCAGGTGTCGAATTCCCGTTCGACCTCAATGCTCTCATCTTCACTTGGCAGCGGTACTGCCAGCGTGTAGATGATATCTGCGTCGCCAATGATCGCTTTGGCGTAGTTGCCGTACGATAGGTTTGCAACCTCGCGTAACCTGTCTTCGTCGAGTAGTGCAATGATCTGATTGCCTTCTTGCGTTTGCAGGAAACGCCCGGGTTGGCGCACTCGGTCCAGGGGTATCGGTCCACCTTCATGGGTACCAATACCGAGTACGCTGATCGGATAAGCACGGCTGCGATGACTGGTGACAGAGTTGATGTTATCGATACCATCGGTGACCAAAAGAATGCGACCTTGTTGAATAAAGCTGTTTTCAAACAGTTCGTGTGCCAGGGTCAGGGCGTGGCCGATGTTGCTGCCGAATACCGGCATCATTTCCGGACTCAAGGACACCAGCAGATTGGTAATGGTTGCGTTGTCGTCTGTCAGCGGCACCACTGCGTGGGCGTCTCCAGCATAAGCGACCAGTGCCGTCTGTCCTTCTTCGCGCAGGCGCAGCACATCGGTTATTTTTTGCCTGGCCCGTTCTATGCGCGATGGTTTGACATCCTCGGCAAGCATCGACAAGGAGAGATCTAAGATGATCACCAACGCATCAGTCTTCTGCTGCACATTTTGTGGCAACTTCTGCCAGGTCGGGCCAGCCAGGCCGATGGCGCTGAAGGTAAAAGCGACCAACAGCAAAAAATGCAGCCATCGGTTGGTGCGCTTGTGCGCGCCGTCAAGCAACACCGTTAACAAGTCGTTGTCGATGGTGGTCTCCCAGCCGGAACCGCTTTGCGTACGGTGCACCCAGTACCAGGCGAACCAGACCAGTGGCAACAGGCTCAACAACCACCATGGGCGCAGGAAATGGAAGTCTTCAATGTGCACGGCGCCACCATAAATCTGCGCACAGAAATAACGCGAACAGCGCCAGGCTCAAGGCTAATGGCCAGTAGTAGAGTGCCTGTACGGGTCGGAAGGTTTCCGGATCCTGATCAATCGGTTCCAGTTCGTCGATCAGCGTATAAATCTGCTGCAAGCCCTCGGTGTCTCTGGCTCTGAAATATTGACCGCCGGTCACTCGCGCAACCGTTTTTAATGTATCTTCATCCAGGTCTGCAGACGGATTGGTGATCCTCCGGCCCAAGCCGAGGAGTCCGGGCATACGCATCTCATCGGCACCAACCCCGATGGTGTAAGTTTTAATTTTGTCGTAGGCAGCGAGTTCGGCGGCTTTTTCCGGCGCTACTTCACCCACGTTGTTAGCGCCGTCGGTTAACAGAATAATGATTTTATCTTCCTGGGGACGCAGCCGCAGACGTTTTACCGCCAGCCCTATGGCATCACCGATGGCGGTTTTGCCACCCGCAATGCCCACCGGCGCTTCGATTAAAAGCCGGTTTACACTGGTCAGGTCGAAGGTTAGTGGTGCCTGTAGATAGGCATTGGTGCCAAACAGAATGAGGCCGATTCTGTCGCCCTTGCGGGCTTCGACAAATTGAGCAACAACTGCTTTTACTACCGTCAGGCGGTCGACGTATCTGCCCCTGACCTCCATGTCTTCGGTGGCCATACTCCCTGAGATATCAACGGCTAACATCAAGTCGCGTCCACTGGTAGGCAGGGTAACGGCTTCTCCGGTCCACTGTGGACGAGCGGCGGCGGCAATCAGCAGCAGCCAGATCAGCCACAACAACGGCAGACGCCAACGCCAGCCCTGTTCGGCGCTGCCTGGCTGGGCGGATACTTCAGTAAAAATCTGCAGTGAAGGTACCGTCAACGCAGCCTGGCTGCGGTCACGCGCAGACCACCACCAGCGGATGAACAAAGGCAGCGGCACGCAGGCCAGCATCCAAGGCCACAACCACTCAATCACGGACGCACCATCTGCAGTAGCTTCTGCAGCTGTTGATTGAGTTCCTCGACATTGATATCGGGTTCGGGTTTGAACCGTTGTGCACCCAGTACCCGGCCGCTGCCGAGGGTGAAATCGTCTGATGAACTGATCAGGTCCAGTTCCTGCAACCATCGCTCGCCGGACATGCGTGCATATTTCTGGCGTCCGAATGCTCGGACTAACAAGCGCTTGAGCATTTCGTTGCCTTGATGCAGAAACTCCACGGCGCTGAGTTGACCCTCACCATAGGCTGCGTACATGCCTGCCAATAATGTTTTGGCTGAGCGTATAGGCGCGCGCTTGCGGTGGGCGATAACTGCCCGGCGAACAAGCCAGACCACAGCGGCGATGATTAGTGCGGCTAACAGCCACCAGCCAAAAGCCGGTGGCCACCAAGCTGGATCAGGCGGCAAGTGGACATCGCGCAATTGCTGTAGCGGATCGCTTTCCATTATGCCCAGGTCATCTGGTCGAGGTTTTCATCGTTAGTCTGGATGCCGATGTAGAGCATGGCCTGGTGGGCACACAGTGATTTCAGAGCCTCGGTATGCTGATGAAAACGTTCGGCGTAACGCGCCCGCAGCGCACGATCGCCCGTGTAGAACTGTAGCCGGTCGACACCGTCAGTAACGACATAATGGTCTGCCGGTGGCAGTTGTTCTTCGAGAGGGTCGTGGATATGGACGACCACGACCTGATTGTGCCTGGCCAGTTGATGAAGATTTTCACGCCACCCTTCAAGCTCACCGCTAAAGTCGCTGAGCACAAATATTCGATAATTTGTATGGGTCAGACGGCGCACCCGCAGCATACCTTCATGGATGCTGGCCGCTGGGTCAATCTGCGAACGTTCCAGTTTGTTGTTAAATAGTGCGACGTCATTGAGCAAGCGTGCCAATGCCTTGGTGGTGCGATAGGGTCGGTGAACATGCTGGTTGTCGTTGCCAATGACAACGCCGCCTACGCGGTCGCCTGCAGCGAGGTTCTGCCAGGCAATCCGTGCTGCCAGTTCTGCTGCCACAACGGATTTAAGGCGCAGTTTGGAGCCGAAAAACATATTTTGCGATTGATCGACCACGATCAGTGATGGTCGTTCACGCTCTTCGCGAAAAATCTTGGTGTGGGGCTTATTTTTACGTGCCGTCACCCGCCAATCTATGGAGCGAATATCATCGCCGGGTTGATAGGCACGGACTTCCGCAAAGTCTACGCCACGGCCTTTGATTTTGGAAAGTTTCAGGCCAGCCTGATTACCCACCACCCGGGGCGGTACACTGGTTGATTGCGCAACGGCCTTGTGTCTTAAAGCGAGCAGTTGATCGAGTGTTACGTAGGCGCCCGTTAGTACCGCTGGCGCCAGGCCCGGCGTTGTCGATGAGACTTGTACGGACACTTAGGGGACTGGCACCTGATCTATAAGGGTGTCGATCACCTGGTCCGCAGTAACGCCCTGGGCGTCCGCTTCAAAGGACAATATCAGCCGGTGTCTGAGAATGTCGTGAGCCACGGCCTGGACGTCCTCGGGGGTGACGAAGTCTCTACCATTGAGCCAGGCAAATGCCCGCGAGCAAATATCCAAACCGATGGTCGCGCGCGGGCTACCGCCATATTCAATCCATCTGGCCTGGTCTTCACTGGGCTCGCGGGTGGCCATCACCAAGGCCACAATGTAGCGCTCAACGGTTTCGGTCATATGCAAATTTAACAATGCCTGACGAGCGGCGAAAATGTGCTGCTGCGAGACAACAGGTGGTGGTGTGTCCACGATCTTCGCGGCAGTTTCACGGCGTACCAGCTCGAGAATTTTATGCTCCGCTGCGCTGTCCGGGTAGCCGACTACGACATGCATGAGGAACCGGTCGAGCTGAGCTTCTGGCAGAGGATAGGTGCCTTCCTGTTCGATCGGGTTCTGGGTCGCCATAACGAGAAACAAGTCGGCTAACGGGAAGGTGTCACGACCGACGCTGACCTGGTGTTCGGCCATTGCTTCGAGCAGCGCGGATTGTACTTTCGCCGGAGCCCGGTTGATTTCGTCGGCCAGTATCAGGTTGTGAAAAATCGGACCTTCCTGAAATTTGAATGAACCGTCTTCAGGGCGGAAGATCTCTGTGCCGGTAATATCGCTGGGCAGCAGGTCGGGGGTGAACTGAATTCGGTGGAAATCACCTTCGACGACGCGAGCCAGTTCCTTGATAGCACGAGTCTTGGCAAGACCAGGTGCACCTTCCACCAGCAGATGACCACCGCATATCAGGGCCATTATGAGGCGTTGGATGAGATGTTCCTGGCCGATAATTTTTGTTTCGAGCCAGCGGCTCGCTTGGCTGATCGATTCGAATATCGACTCAGAGGAAACGGTGTTCATATAAACCCAATTATTTCGCGACGCGCTATTGTAGCGATCGGATTAAAGAGGTCCAGCGTAAGCGGCAGTGAAATTTCATGTTGAGCAAATAGAAGGAGATGGCAACGCGCATCGAAAGAAGGGTGAGGCAGGTGTTCCGAGCCCCTAGAGGGCCGTTACTATTTTGCACGCTAAGGCCTCGAAGAAGCCCCAAGTTGGTGCGTAAAATCTGTGAATTTCGTTATCTGTGGCGATGCCAGAATCGCAACTCAATTTACGCACAAAAACGTGGCGTCGGCCTGCCGCTTCATCAATAATTGTTCGCTTGTGGAGTTGGGGGATAACAAGTGACGCGACCATTCATTGCTCTTGCGGGCGTTTTGATTTCTATGCCGGCTTTCGCCGAGGGCATCAACGGTGCAGACACTGCCTGGATACTGACCGCTACGGCGCTGGTATTATTTATGACGGTTCCCGGCCTGTCATTGTTTTATGGCGGTCTGGTCAGGTCCAAGAACGTACTCAGCGTGCTCATGCAGTGCTTTTCCATCACCTGCTTAATATCGATTCTCTGGTTGATAGCAGGTTACTCCCTCGCCTTCAGTGATGGTGGCAGTGCCAATGCGTTCATCGGCGGGCTGGGCAATGTGATGATGGCGTCAATCGGCGAAGATACGGTCGTCGGTACGATACCGGAAAGCGCTTTTGCTCTGTTCCAGATGACCTTCGCCATTATTACCCCGGCGTTGATCATAGGTGGCTTTGCCGAGCGGATGCGCTTTTCTGCGATGCTGATATTCAGTGCCGCGTGGTCATTGCTGGTCTACGCACCAGTTTGTCACTGGGTCTGGGGCGGCGGTTGGTTGTCCGATCTGGGCATTATGGATTTCGCCGGTGGTCTCGTCGTTCACCTGACCGCCGGTGTGGGCGCCCTGGTTGCTGCAGTGATGTTGGGCAATCGTCGCGGCTTTCCGCGTCAGCCGATGGTACCGCACAACATGCCTTTGACCATGATGGGCGCTGGTATGCTTTGGGTGGGTTGGTTTGGTTTTAACGGGGGTAGTGCGTTGGCGGCTAATGGTGATGCTGCGATGGCGATGTTGGCCACACATACCTCGGCTGCAGCCGGCGCGCTGACCTGGATGGTGGCGGAATGGGTCCGCTATGGTAAACCCTCTGCGTTAGGTGCAGTAACCGGCATGGTTGCGGGTCTGGGTACCATTACACCTGCTTCGGGCTTCGTTGGTCCGGGTGGCGCTTTGATTATCGGTCTATGTGCGGGCTTGATCTGTTTCCTGGCGACCAACTACATCAAGCGGTCCTTGAAAATTGATGATTCGTTAGATGTTTTTCCAGTTCACGGTGTCGGCGGCATCCTCGGCACCTTGCTGACTGCGGTATTTGCCAGCAATGCCCTGGGTGTATTCAGTGGCCAGGAAGAACTCAACATAGCCAATCAATTGGGCATTCAAGCGGTTGGTATAGGTGCTGTGCTTGTCTACACGGCCATTGTCACAGCCTTCATTCTCTGGGTGACAAACATGCTGGTTGGCAACCGTGTTGAAGCTGACGAAGAACTGGAAGGCCTTGATCTCGTATCGCACAACGAGCGCGGCTACGATTTGTAAGAGTACAGCGTTGAAAAGTCTCAAGTTGACTGCTTGAGGTTGCATGCCCTGTACCTTCTATGAGAACCACTTGCAGTAAATTTAGGACTGTTGGGTTCTGTACTGGCTAGATAGCGGTGCGCGGCCCGCGTTGGACGGCGAGATTAACCAGATGGTCGACGAGTTGCGAAAAACTGTAGCCGATGGCATTGGCACCTTCCGGATACAGGCTGGTCTGGGTCATGCCTGGTAGCGTGTTCACCTCAAGAAGCGTTATATCGTCATTATCGGTGACAATAAAATCTGCTCTGGAAAGGTCAGACAATCCCAGGCAGCGGTGTGCCGTTAAGGCGATTTCTTGTAGTTGCTCACTTAACTGTGAAGACATAGGTGCCGGCATGAGATGTTTGCTGTTACCTGGCGTGTAACGATTTTCATAGTCATACCATTGCTCCTGTGCGGTGACGATCTCGATGACCGGGTGCGGCACCAGTGTATCTGCGACTTGCAGCACGCCGACGGTGATTTCTCGACCCATGACAAAGGGTTCGACCAGGCAATTGCCGAAGATCAGCGCGCTTGCCAACGCTGGTTCGATTTCGCCGCCATTTGGCAGCAGCGTTACGCCAATAGCCGAGCCTTGATTGAGCGGTTTGATCACCACTCCGGGTCCCAGGTGTTGGTGAATGTCTGCAGCGATAGCACCGAGATCGTCGCCATCTGTCTTGACGACGATGTCTTCGGTTACCGGCAAACCATGGTGTCTAAAGATGTGCTTGGCGACGGCTTTGTCCATTGCTACTGCACTGCCGTGTACACCACTGCCCACATAAGGCAACCCTAATAATTCAAGAAAGCCTTGTACGGTGCCATCCTCCCCGGGTGGTCCGTGCAAGGCTGGAAAGACAACATCGGGTCGCAGGTCTAAAAGTGCCTGTGGGCACTCGGCATCGAGTTCAATCGAGTGGACTTGGTGGCCAGCACGCTGTAACGCGGCACCGACTTGCCGGGCAGAATTGCGTGAAACCTCTGCCTCGGAGGATGCCCCACCCAGTAATACTGCCACAGAGTACTTGCTGTTCATTGATGCAATCGGGCTTCAGTCATGGCTTCAGTTCTTTAAGCTCTTGCGTTGATGCACACAACACCAACGTTCATGGTCGCGCCAGGCACCATTGATGTGCAAAAAAGCAGCCGAAAAACCTTCGCGGATGAAGCCGCATTGCTGGACAAGTTTTTGCGAGCGGGTATTGGCCGGTTGAATGTTTGCTTCGAGCCGATGCAGACCCAGGGTGTTGAATGCGTAGTCGACCAGTTGCTGCAAGCCTTCGCGCATGTAACCGGCACCTTGAAACTCTGCGCCGACGTAGTAGCCAAGGGAAGCACTTTGAAAAGAGCCTCGTACGATGTGGTTAATGTTAACCACGCCAACGATGTTGTCGTCCTCACTGCGGCAGATGACAAAACCTTCATGATCGTCGCGCTGTACTCGCTGCAGATAATATTTGAACAATACTGAATTGGTTGGCGGGCTTATCCAGGGTTCATGTAGATCGTGGCTGCAGCGCATCAGTGCGATGAACGCCTTCTCATCCTCGGCAGTAACCCGGCGTATGAAGACGCGCTTAGCTTTCGCCACGGTCAGCCTTGGTTTCCAGAACAAATATTTCCCACAAGGTGGGCGGGATGAGGGCGAGACCAATCACCATGGCGTAAACCGGGTGGGTGGTGAACTCTTCAGCGAGAGGCCAGATTTGCGATAAGTTGAAATTGAGCTGTTGCCAGGCGAGCAGACCGGCGGTGGTCAGCGCAAATCCGATAGTCAGCAGACACAGCCGAAGCAGAAAACGAAATCGCATATTTACTCTGCAGCCTGTTGGTTTTGCATGAGATCTCCGCAAAATATATAGGCTGCACCGCGTCGTTGCAGCCATGCTTCGCTAAACTCGTCCAGACGGTAGCGTCTGTCGACCTGTTTGTCATTTTTAGCCGCGGGGTCTTTGACCTGCACATGGTCGCCGCTCAAGCCGTGCAACATCACCAGATGTCCGCCGGTTTGCGTTAGCGGTGCACCATGAAGTTTGCCCTTGGCGAAGCGAATACTACATACCATAGGCACACCGCAGCGTAATATTTTTATTGCGTCTCGCCAATTTGTCAGCGCCTCAACTGCACCCATTATGCCGTGTCGACTAGCCCATTGTATCGCCAGCGGCCAGGCGCCGTAACCACCGCTCTGGGGGTCGTAACATGCTTGCACGGTGTCATCCCAACTGGGTGCATTATCGAATACCGACAACGCCATGGCCAAAGCTGTGGGGGAGCAGATGCTGGCGCGAATTTCTTTGGCAGCTTGCATCTGACTTATGCTGGCAGGGACCGAAATCAATATCTCCGATGTCATGCTGCGCGCCTCGGTGAAGTCGACGGCGACGATGTTTTGCAGTGCGCGAACGCTCACTGTCAGCAGGTAGCATGTGGGTTTTTTTACGCTGGTCAGGCTGAGACGAATCTTTGCGGCGGACAACGTTTGCTCGGTGTGCCAGCAATCAATGTGGCAAGACACTGCCGCGTTCGGTGGATTTGCGGCCACTGCTTGAGCCGATTGTTGTACGGGGACCGGTTGTAAGTCAAAGCGGGTGGTTTCGGTATGCAGGCTGAAGTTGAACGCGTAATCTCCGCTGCTGCTTTCACGCAGGGCAAAACTCGGCACGATGATGTGGCCGGCGGGGATAACCGGTAGAGATATTTCCTGTTGCCATGTGGCCTGACCGTCGGTTGACTTGTCGCGCGACCATGGTGCGGACCCATCGATATCGAGCGGGTACGACAATGCAACATCCGGGCTGGCTAGGCGTCTGACGAACTCCATGGCAAGATATTACCTGTGCAATCGACCAAAGACATCCGTTGCCATGTTGAAGCTGGAACTTTTGACGACGCAGCACTGCAGCTTGTGCGAACAAGCTCTAGATCTGTTGCTTGGCATGCCCGAGGCGGCAGGCTTTGAACTGACAGTGATTGACATCCTGCATAGCGAGACAACGCTGTTTGATCACTATGCGCCGCTCATACCCGTGCTCAAGGTCGCCAGCCACGAGCTTTGCGCGCCCTTCAGCCGTGGGGAAATTGCCAAATGGCTCAACGAGCTGGTCGACGCGCCGAGCACATGAGACTTAATCAGAGACCGCCTGAGCTAAACTGAAACCAAATAGTCGACTGGCATTCGCTGTGGTCGCCGCGGCGATCTCTGTCTTGGCTTCAGGTCTATGCGATGCGATCATATCGAGCACATAGGGCAGCAAGGCGGGTTCATTTCGACGTTTTCTTTTGGCTGGCAAGTTGTGCTCGCTGATAAACGTCGTGGGGGTGTTGTGCGGCCGTAAAAATGGCGCATCAGTTTCTATCAGAAGTCTGTGCAGTGGTATCTTCTTTACGAGTTCAGCCAAGGTGGCGCCGCGTCGCGGGTCGGTGATCCAGCCGGTTATGCCGATGTAGTAATCTGCTGCCAGGTATCGGTCCAGTTCAACCGCATTGCCGGTAAAGCAGTGGATTACCACCGGCGGCAGTGAGCCCGCCAGTTGTAACTGTTTGAATACCTCACCGTCGCTGTCCCGATCATGAACAAACAGTGGTTTGTTAATTTGTTTCGCGAGCTCAATCTGACGGCGGAAAAAGTCGATCTGGATATCCACTGGTGAGTAATTGCGGTTGAAGTCCAAGCCGGTTTCGCCCACCGCGCGGACTACCGGGCTTTGTGCCAGTGATGCCAGCTGTTGTAACCAGTCTTCGTTTGCGCTCCCTGCACTCCCCGCGTTATGGGGGTGGATGCCGGCGGTGCAGAAAAGGTCAGGGCTGCTGCAGCGCGCGATGGCACTTTTGGTGCTGCTGAGATCTGTCGCGGTTATCAACATGCCGCCGACGCCTGCGGCTCGTGCGCGCTCGATGACCGCATCTTGATCACTTTGAAATTGGCGGCTCAGCAAGTTGACGCCGATATCGACGATCATCGCGGCAGGCGTACTACTTGTTCGTTGGCAGATAGCAGCGGGGCGGGCATAGCCAGTTTCTCGCCGTACACATGTCGGAACGCCAGTACGTTTTTGACATAGTTGCGAGTTTCACGAAAGGGAATCTGCTCGACCCAGACGTCCATGGGCATGCCTTCCGCTTCCTTGATCCAACGATCGACACGATGCTCACCGGCGTTGTAGGCGGCTATAGCGAGAGGCGATTGACCTTCATAGCGTTCCATTAACCATGCCAGATGGTAGCTACCCAGGCCGATGTTAGTGCCGGGGTCAAACAGTTGGTTTGTCGAAGGTGCCGGTTTTCTGGCGCGTCGTGCGACGATACGGGCCGTGCTTGGCATCAGTTGCATCAGACCTAAAGCGCCCGCAGGCGAACGCGCATTGGCTTGCAGAGCAGACTCCTGTCTGGCGATAGCGATGAGCAGCGGCAACGGCAGGGCGGCGACATTACTCGCTCTTCGAAACTGAGGCTCGTAGGCCAGCGGAAAACGTAAATGCAGGTGGTCGGTGGCTTCAGCGATATTCGCGGTTCGTATCGCCATGGCAATGAGCCCGAGTTGTTGCGCCAACTCTGCCGCGAGTACCTGATCTTCCTGGGCCAGAGTGGTCAGCACTTTATACCATTCCCGACGTCCGTTGAGATCATCGCCAACGGCAAACAGTTCGATGGCCCGGCGTAATCCCGGAATGCGCCGGATATGTGCTAATTCAACACTGCTGGCGCGACCAACGGCGCCGTTCATGCGTCCGGGAATGCCCAACTGACGGGCGGCTAGAAAACCATAGTAGTGTCGGTGCCTGGCGACATTGCGGTACATCATTTCGGCTTGGTTGACCTCGTTGCCGGTCTCGACAAATGCACGGGCCAACCAGTATTGCCACTTTAATTTACTTTTGATGTCGCTCGGTAACCGTTCTATCCAGATGCTGGCTTGTGTCCAGTTCTGGGCTTCGATGGCGGCGGTAGCCAGATCTTCGATCACCCCAGGCGTGGTCAGCGCGGCTCGTTCTTGAGGGGTCGGAAATCGACCTGCCATGGCTTGGTTCACTGCGATGGAGGCATTGATGCGTTGCCTGGTATAGGGCTCGAAATCATGGCTGGCGCGATAGCTCTGCCAGGCTTTTTCCGCCTTGTCCGGCTCTTTGGTCGCCAGTCGGATCAGGCCGTGTGCGATGAGGCTGCGAAATCTGGTGTTGTCTGTTTTGTATTGGCGGGTGCGGGTTATCCGCGTTGGACGGGCGTGCACGGTGTAGAACGCATCTGCTGCTTTGCGGTTAGCGCCGGTGAGAAACCGCACTAAATAACGGGCCAGGGTGCGTTCATTGGCCAAGATCGCAGCCTCAAATCGCTGCCAGACAACATCTTGCGTAAAGCGTGGGGTTTTGCGCCAGACTTCGAATAACGGATCGCAGGCCTTAGGCTGGGATATGGGCTGCAGCCAGATTTCAGTGGTTTCATCCAACGCCTGTTGTTGCGCGCCTGTGGCGTACATTGAGCGTAAATGGTAGCAGCGCACTCTGACGTCGGTGCTGGGTCGGTAGTTGTCACGCAACGTCTGCCATTGCCGCTTTTTGCCCAATTCGGCAAGCCAGCGTTTGTAGAGTAAAGGGGTTATTGGCAGATCCGCATTAGCGGCAGCAAATGCCAGCACCTCTTTACTGGTGGCTGTGCTCAATCGATTACGTAAATAGTAATAGTCGAGGTAGGGTCGCAACGCATAGTCATCGAGTTTTGCGGCAAGTTGGCGGAAGCTGCGGAGCTGACCTTGACGTAATTTGTCTCTTGCCTGTTGATAGTAGTCACGCAGTTCAAAGTTGCTGATGGTGGCCCTGACTGCACCCGGGTACAGCAAGCCGCTGATGCCGAGCAGGATCGCCAGGCCCAGGTGAGCGTATCTGCGCCCCTTTTGAGGGCCCGGAAGTAGACTGAACGGCTTTATTCTGCTTTCCCAACCCTCACGGCCAATACATCGCATTTTGCGCCATGTAGAACACCGTTGGCGGTGGAGCCTAACAACAACGCCAGACCATGCCGTCCGTGACTGCCGACGACAATCAGGTCAGCTTCAGCCTCGACAGCGACGCGGTGAATTTCGCTTTCCGGTCGGCCGAAGATGAGATGCTGGTTCTCTTCGGGAATGCCAAGGTCTGCAGCAAACTCGCTCAGGTGGGATTTCGCCTGTTCTTGAATCTGTTCCTGTACCGAAGACAAATCCATGGGCACGTCACCACCGTAGGCCAGGCTGAGTGGTTCGATAACATGCACCACATGAAGCTCAGCCTGGTAGGCCGCGACCATGGTCTTTGCGCGCTCCGCAACAGATTTCGATTCTTCGGTCAGGTCAACCGCAAGCATGATTATTTTGTAATCGGACATGTTGCCCTCCAACCCTGTTTGGCGCGACCATACAACGACCCGTGGGTTGCCTCAAGCTTGGAATTACACATTGAATTGGCTGATTATTTTTTTGGTCGTGGTCGTCGTTATCGGCCCGATTCTGTATTTGCTGCCGAACGCCCGTGATAATAGGCTTATCGCGTTGCGCGAACAGGCCCGGCAGGCTGGTATGGCGGTGCAGATAACTTCTGTGCCGAAGCTTGATCCACCCGCCTACGAGCGTGTTTCCGCTGGCGCAAAACTCCTCGAACCGAAACGGTTGTGTACAGCGTATAAGTTGCCGGTAGGTACCAAACTATCTGCTGTCGATAGGTTGTTGTTACTCAAAAAGCCCGAACTACCGACCATTCTGGTTAACGAGGTAATGCCGGGTTGGGTTTTGTACGGTGAAGCAGGCGAGGCCTTCTGGCGAACTTATGCGGGCGACGCTGTTGCTGCACAACAACTGCAGGACACCTTGTCACGACTGCCTGAAGATGCCCTCGGGGTGTCGATAGATGAGGAGTTTGTATCCTGCTATTGGTTGGAAAAGGCTGCCGCAGATAGCGATGGTGTTACTGATATCGCCAAGATTTTGACCGCGTTGCGAGATGACCTGGTTGACCGTTTCGCTGTAATAATCTGTTAGAAAAATTATTGGTGGTGGCCGATAATTCGTACCAATCCGACCCGCAATTCTTGACAGTGCCTGCCGCCACGCCTATAAACCGCGCCATTGTCGGCTGATTGATCATCCGGCAGCAACCGTTTGCTAAACAACTGGAGCATTATGGCTCGTTCATTGGTCATTGTTGAATCGCCGGCGAAAGCTCGCACGATAAACCGCTATCTGGGTAAGGGATTTGTGGTGAAGTCGAGTGTTGGGCACATCCGTGATCTGCCGACCGGCGGCAAGGGCGTGGACCCAAAAGCCAGAGCAAAGGAGGCCGCGAAGACCAAGGCGCTGTCACCGGCCAAGCGCGAGGCCTATAAAAAGAAGCGTGCCAGAGACCAGTTGGTGCGACGCATGGGTGTTAATCCTGATAAAAACTGGCGTGCAGAATATGAAATTCTGCCCGGCAAAGAAAAAGTTGTAGACGAACTCACCAAGCTCGCTGCTAACGCGGACATGGTGTACCTGGCTACGGATCGGGACCGCGAAGGTGAGGCGATTGCCTGGCATTTGCGCGAAACGATTGGTGGCGATCCCACGCGCTATCGCAGGGTTGTGTTTAATGAAATAACCCGCGAAGCCATACAGGAAGCGTTCGAAAATCCTGGCGAACTGGATATGGACCAGGTTTACGCGCAGCAGGCCAGACGCTTTCTAGATCGCGTGGTCGGCTTTGAGCTTTCTCCTTTGTTGTGGGCCAAGGTGGCCCGTGGCTTGTCGGCCGGGCGAGTGCAGAGCGTAGCCGTGCGCTTGATCGTTGAGCGCGAGCGCGAAATTCGCGCCTTTATCCCGGAAGAGTACTGGGAAGCTTTTGCAGATTTGTTGCGTGATGGCGCGGACCAAGCGGTCAGGTTTCAGGTTTCGAGAGTTGCTGGAGAGACCTTTCGCCCTGGCACCGAGGCGGAAACCGAGTTGGCGTTGCAGGGCTTGCGAACGTCCAGTTTCGTCGTCAGTAAGCGCGAAGATCGGCCAACCCGTTCGCGCCCTAATGCACCCTTTATAACTTCTACGCTGCAGCAAGCCGCCAGCACGCGTTTGTCATTCTCTGTGAAAAAGACCATGACCATGGCTCAGCGTCTGTACGAGGCCGGTTACATCACCTACATGCGTACAGATTCAACGAATCTCAGTTCGGCAGCGGTAGAGGCGTGCCGAGCGCATATCCAAACTGAGTATGGTCAAGACTATCTGCCAGAACTGGTCAAAGTATTCACCAGCAAAAAAGATGCCCAGGAGGCACACGAAGCCATCCGGCCGTCTAATGTCGGCACCCGGGTTGATCACCTGACCGGTGTTGATGGGGATGCGATCCGTCTTTACGAACTTATCTGGCGCCAGTTTGTCGCCTGTCAGATGACAGATGCGCGCTATCTGAGCACCTCTATAACCGTCACTGCGGGGGAATATGAATTGCAGGTGAGAGGCCGCATCCTTCAGTTTGATGGTTTTACTCGAGTGCAACCACCGGCATCCCGCAAAGAAGAGGACACACCGCTACCGAATTTTACTGCAGGCGAAGTTCTGACCCAGCAAGACCTGGAAGGGGTGCAACATTTTACCAAGCCGTCGCCGCGTTTTGGCGAAGCCTCCTTAGTGCGCGAGTTGGAAAAGCTCGGCATCGGACGTCCTTCGACCTATGCCGCAATCATCTCGACGATACAGGATCGGGGTTATGTGACGCTCAGCAACCGGCGCTTTTACGCGGAAAAGATTGGTGAATTGGTGACAGACCGACTCACGGAGAATTTCACAGATTTAATGGACTATGGCTTCACCGCCAGCATGGAAGAACAACTTGACAAAATCGCCGAGGGTAAAGCGCGTTGGCATGACGTGCTCGATACTTTCTACGGAGATTTCTCAGACAAGCTTGATCAAGCGAAAAGTGCTGAAGATGGGATGCGCACTAATGAGCCAACCGACACTGATCTGGCTTGTGCAACCTGTGGCCGACACCTGCAGGTTCGTACCGGCTCTACGGGTGTATTCCTCGGCTGTTCCGGGTATGGCCTGAAACCCAAGGAACGTTGTACGACCACGGTAAACCTCATCCCCGGTGACGAAGCTGTCGACGTCGAGGAAGATGCAGAGGGCGAGTCCAAATTACTGCGACGCATGCACAAGTGTCCGAAGTGCGGCGTAAATATGATCAGCTATCTCGTTGATGAGACCCGCAAGCTGCACATTTGCGGCAGCAATCCGGAGTGTGCCGGTTTTGAGGTCGAAGCCGGACAGTTCAAGATCAAAGGTTACGATGGTCCTGTTCTGGAGTGCGATAAATGCGGCGCCGAGATGCAATTAAAATCTGGACGCTTCGGTAAATACTTTGGTTGCATGGCGTGCAGGAACACGCGCAAATTGTTGCGCAGTGGTGAACCCGCCCCACCGAAAGCAGATCCTGTGCCGATGCCGGAATTGCGCTGCGAGAAAGTCGAAGATCACTATTTGTTGCGTGATGGGGCAGCCGGTATATTCCTTGCGGCAAGTCAATTCCCCAAACATCGTGAAACCCGAGCACCGAAAGTCAGCGAGTTGATACCCCACGCCAATGAGGTTGATCCAAAATTTAACTATCTCATTGAGGCGCCGGTGGCTGACCCGGATGGTAATCCGGCTATTATCCGTTATAGCCGAAAAACCAAGGAACAGTACGTTCAGTCGGAAATCGATGGCAAAGCGACGGGTTGGAAAGCTTTCTACACCGACGGCAAATGGGTTGAGCAAATCCCAGCACCGAAGAAAAAGACCCGAGCGAAGAAAACCACCAAAAAGAAAAAGACGGTAGAAGGTTAGACCTTCATACCGTCGTGAACTACATGTGTTGGCGTATCACGCCGACAGAAAGCCCCTCTATAGCGAACGCCTGAGTAGATAAATCTACTTCAATGGGCTGATAGGCCGGGTTATCCGGTAGCAGCAGAATTTTATTTCTGCGTCGTGTGCGTTGAAAGCGCTTCACTGTCACCTCGTCTTCGATACGGGCAACCACGATCTGACCGTTGGTCGCTTGCTGAGTCTTATGGACTGCCAGCAGATCGCCGTCGAGGATGCCGGCATTGATCATGCTGTCGCCTTTAATGCGCAGCAGGTAATCCGCACGGGGTTGAAAAAATCCTGCGGGTAAATCGACCCGGTCTTCAATGTTCTCTTCGGCGAGGATGGGATTGCCTGCTGCGACCCGTCCGATCAGAGGAATGCCCGGTTGGGCAATATCAGGCAGGCGAATGCCGCGAGAGGTGCCGGGGACAATCTCTATCGCGCCTTTGCGAGCGAGGGCTTTTAAGTGTTCCTCCGCAGCATTAGGCGATTTAAAGCCGAGTTCGGCGGCGATGTCAGCCCGGGTGGGCGGATAGCCGGTGTCGCTGATATGGCGGCGAATCAGGTCGAGGACCTCTTGTTGTCGTGCGGTTAAAACCTGTTGTCTTGCGGTGCGCGGCAGGCGCTGGGGTTGGCTCTGCATAATAATCCCTGTTTAAACATACAGTAGACTGTCAGTATATACAGTGGCTTCATCATTTGCACAGTGTTTTTTTCTCGCTTAGTATCCGCGACCTGCCCACTACAGTGTTTGCGCATTGAAGTTCATGTTGACCAGGCCCTTACTGGCATTAACCTTGCTGGTAACGGGTGCGACACAATCTGCTGACGTAGACCTCACTCCGGTACAGCGGTCGTTCGAGCTTCTTTCGCCGGAACAGCGGGGTCTGGCGATTTTTACCGAAGCCGACAAACGCAACAGCGGGTACGGTGATCTTGAAGTTGAACTGAAAATGATCCTGCGCACCGCCAAGGGTGCGGCGACGGAGCGTAACCTGCGGATTCGCCAGATGGAGGTGCCTGCCGACGGTGACCGCGTGCTGATCGTGTTCGATACTCCGGCAGACATTCGTGGTACCGCTCTGCTCAGTCATGCCCACAAAGTAGACAGCGATGATCAGTGGCTCTTCCTGCCGGCCTTGAAGCGGGTGAAAAAAATCGCCTCGCGCAATAAATCCGGCGCCTTTCTGGGCAGTGAATTTTCCTTTGAAGATCTGGCGCTACCGGAATTGGAAAAATACAGCTATCGCTATCTACGGGAAGACAGCCACCAAGGTGTTGACTGCTATGTCGTGGAAAGGCGCTCGAAAGAACAGTATTCCGGCTATGCCAAGGAGCACTATTGGCTCGACAAGGAGGAGTACCGCACGTTGCGGGTTGACTACTTTGATCGACGCGATAATCAGGTGAAGTTGCTCAAAGTGGAGGACTATCAACTCTACAACGAAACCTTCTGGAAGCCCGGGCGCATGTTGATGGAAAACCTGCGCACTAAAAAGAGTACCGAACTGGTCTGGCACGACTACAATTTTGCCGCCGGTTTCAACGCCGATCGGGATTTCAGTGTGAACAGCCTGCGCCGTGCTCGCTAGATTAGTCACTGTAATAGTCTTGCTAGCCGGTATTGCGCCGGCAACGCTGGCGGATCAACTGGTGTTCGGCAGCTTCCGCTCGACCCAGAACGCCAGTAACTGGGCACAAAAACTCAGCAAGATGTTCGCTCAGGAAATGGTTTTTCATGCGTTTGAGCGAAACGGTGAAACAATGTACCGGGTAACTACCGTTTCGCTCGGGACCGCAGAGTTTGCAGCGCTAGGACGGCGAGCCGATGCTGCAGGCGTTCGCTATTGGCGTCTGCTTGAAGATGTGGATCACCCCAGTGCTGCACCAGACCCTGGTCACAATCGAAACGCGCTCTCTGAGGTTGCCCCACGTCTGCAACCACCTGTCCCGGAACCCTCCACAGCCGCTGAGAACACACGCAGTTTGTGGGATCTGGCCGTGCAGACGCGTTCGTTTGCCGAGCGTGGGGTTTATGGACAAGATCAGTTTGAAGCCAGTGTCAGCATCAAGCTGGAATACTTCCGTGGCTGGGATAATGATGCGCAGAGCGTTACTTTTACACCATTTCTGCGTATCGATAGCGCGGATGATGAACGTACTCATGGGGATATCCGAGAGCTCTTCTACAGCCGTATCAGTGACAGTTGGGATCTCCATGTTGGTGCCAAACGAATTTTCTGGGGCGTCACGGAATTCAATCATCTGGTAGATATCGTTAACCAGACAGACCTGGTGGAAAACATCGACACCGAAGACAAACTCGGCCAGCCGATGGTGCAGCTATCGATGGTGAGGGATTGGGGTATTGTGGATGTGTTCGCCCTGGTGGGTTTTCGCGAGCGTACCTTTCCTGGCGAGGACGGCCGCGTACGGCTGCCGTTTGAGATCTTGGACAACGCCACCTACGCATCAGGCGCTGAGCAACGCCGCGTTGATATGGCGCTGCGTTGGTCGAACTACATGGGGCCCATAGAGTTGGGTTTGCATCATTTCTCCGGTACCAGCCGAGACCCGATGCTGATCCCAGAGCTTGCATCCAATGGTGATCTGGTGCTACGCCCCCACTATCCGGTAATCGACCAGACTGGCATTGACGCCCAGGCGTTTTATGGCGACTGGGCGTTTAAATTGGAAGGTTACACCCGCAGTGGATATGGCGATCGCTATGCGGCGGCGACGGTAGGCTTTGAACGCACCCTGGTTGGCGTGTTCGGCACCCCGGCGGACTTGGGCCTGGTGGTGGAATATATGTTCGATGAACGTGACGATGACGCCACTAACACCTTGTTGGAACATGACATTGCCCTCGGCGGGCGCTTGCAGTTTAACGACTTCGCCGACACCAGAGCCCTGTTAGGGATCATACTGGATACCGATAACCATGATTACATTGTCAGCCTGGAAGCGTCGCGCCGGCTGAGTGACTCGTGGTTATTGAGCCTGGAAGGGCGCTTGTTTGGCGGTGGAGAGAAGGCGCGGCGTAACACCCCGGCGGCTACTTTGTTGCAAACACAGTACAAGTCTGCCTGGTTGCAGGAAGATGATTATCTGCAGCTAGAATTGAAGAAATTCCTTTAGCCCCGTCGGCTGGTTGCAGATTAAACTGGGGGCATGGACAGAGCACTAGAAATTGTTACCGACAACGGTTGGGCGGTGGAGGTTTTTCTCATCGTGCTGGCCACTGCCGCCGCCCGCTATGTAGCCAAGATCCTGTTTGATCGACTGGCCCGCAAACTCGAGCAAACACACAACATATACGACGATGCGCTGCTGGTCAATCCGGAACCCGGTCCCGCTCCGGCATGACTGTTGACTTGAAGCGCTTGCCGTTCGCGGACTCAGTGCCGGCTAAGGTCCGGCGTGTGTTTGCACAGGCGGTGCTATTGCATGAGGAGAGCCGGGTGGAGCGTGCTGTGGATCGTGTTGCCGTGCGCATGACCGTTGACATGCAAGATCAGAACCCGCTGTTGATCAATGTTCTGCCCGCCGGTTTTGTGTTTGCCGGTATGTTGCTCAGACGGCTGGTCTTCCCGCTGCAATTTGTTTCTATTTCATTGCTGCCTTCGGCGGAGGTTGACGCGAGCCAGCAGATTTGTGAATCGCTGCATCAGCGTGATGTGGTCCTGGTGGACGGCCAGTACATTCCTCAACGTAGCGCACATTTGCAGGATTGGGCTACCAAGGCAGGTGCTGCCTCAATCCGCAAAGCGTTTCTGGTCGCCCCGGATACCTTGCGCAACGATGGCGCGGATTACATTGCCCTGGTCAATGAAGGAGAAAGTGGCGACGGCGCTGAGTTATTGGGCTGTGGTCTTGATTACCAGGGTTATGGCGCAAACTTGCCCGGAATATATGCAATAGGTGGGAGCAGATCATAGTGCGAATGGGTGTGTTTATCGGCTCGGCGCCCCTCGACATAGAAGGCCTGCAGTCATGTTCCGGGATAACGACCCCATGGGGAGACGCGGCTTGTGGGGCGCTGCTGCATAACGTTGGGCAACACGAACTGATATTAATGCCACGCCACGGAGCGGAGCATCAATATTCTCCAGGTCAAATCAACTACCGTGCCAATGTCTGGCTCATGCATTCTTTATCCCTGGATTATCTGGTGGGAACCTACACCGTAGGCAGCATCGACCCGCAGCTTGAAGTTGCGCAACTGGTGGTACCTGATCAGTTGATCGACTACACCTGGGGGCGTGAAAGTACTTATGACGATCAACTGCGACACATTGAGTTCAGTACGCCCTATGACGCCGAATTGCGGGCACTGTTGAGCAACGCGGATGACGCCGTGATTGCGGGTGGTGTATATGCCTGTGCCCAGGGACCGCGCCTTGAGACAGCGGCCGAGATCGCCAGGCTAGGTCGGGATGGTGCTACCTTGGTGGGCATGACCGGCATGCCGGAAGCAGCCCTTGCGCGGGAGTTGGATATGCGTTTCGCCGGCCTCTGCCTGGTGGTTAATCCTGCCGCCGGAGTGGCCGACGATATCATCGACATGGACGCATTGATGGCGGTTTCTCAGCGTGGTGGTGCTGCCATGGTGCAACTGTTACAGACCATCTTGCGGGGTCTCAGTTAAGGCCTGCCAGGCCGCATTCAGGGCTTCTGGTATCTCTATTGGATCGATTCTGACAATCACGCCGATCTTTGGATGGTCCAGGTAATGCAGATCCCCGCTACGCATACGCCGGCTTTCATCTAGTGCCATATGCAAACGGGCATCGACTCGCGATGGTGCCCGACTGTGCTGCGAGATAGACAAAGAGATAGGCAAAGGGACCGGGGTTAAACCCAGATTGTCGGCGTGATACCACAACGTTGCGGCAAGATGCAGATAGCGACCGACAGTGACGGCAACGTGCCCTTCAAGCTTCGCCATGCCAGCGCGTGTCAATGGACTGGCAGCAGTACTCTCAACCGCCAGATAGACAGGTTGTGGTTCGTTCCGGGCAGGTACCGGTTGACGCCAGCGTCGGTGCAGCAAAGGGCGCAATTTACTTTGACGGTTTATCGCCTTCACTTCACTTTCCAGCGTCAGTTCCTCGAGCCATTGATAGCTGCTGTCCGCCAGCGCCTGTTCGTAGGTCGCCAGGTCTGCCAGCACCTGCAGGTAAGGGGTGATGGTGAGTTGCGGTGAATTTTGTGGTGGCGGTTGGCCCACCTCCTCTGGCGGCACCAGAGCGTCTTGAGTGGCTTCTGGGATTATTGTTTGTCCGTCTATAACGAGCTCATCGATCGCCGCAACATCCTCTGCCACTATCTCTGCCGGAATCTCTGCCTCTTGAGGTAACAGGGCGGGGTGAACCAGGTCGGGATAAGGAAACATCGGGTAGCCGAGACAGTAGGCTGACATTTCGCTCAAAGGGTTCAGTGGTTCCAGGATTTCCAATGGTGCTCGGAGTGGACCGATCTCGAGCATGTTGTGCGGCCAGTAGCGGGGGGTGGTGAGCGTCAGGTGTTCCGTACTATTTACATCGAGGACGTTGAGGCGCTCGAATATGATGATTTCAATTTCGAACCAACGATGTTGCAGATGATCGGCCAGATCCTCCGCCGCCTGAGCAGAAGTGGCTTGTACGAGCGTTAACAGGCAGCAACCGAACGTTACCAGGACAAACCGCTGGCTGCTCCTCATGCCGCTTCTTCGACGCTGGGGGTGAGTTTTTCCAGCAATGCGAAACCGAATGCAAGGCGTTCGTCGAATGAAGGCAGGACGGCACGCACGCGTAAAACGGATGCCCCTTCTAACTGGTAAGTGTTGGCTTCACGCTGCACCAGATTGACGATTTTTATCGGGTCCACATTGGTCTTGTTGCTGAATTCCAGCTTGCCACGCTCGGGTCCCATCGCCAACTTCAACACCCCCAATGCCTGACTTGCCAGTTTCAAGCTGGTGACGGCAAAGAGCCGTTTTAATGGCTCGGGCAGCAGACCAAATCGGTCGATAATCTCGACCTGAAGTTCATCGAGTGCGACCTGGTCAGCAGCACCACTGATACGCTTGTAGAGAATCAAGCGGATATGCACGTCAGGCAGGTAGTCTTCCGGAATCAGCGTCGAAGCGTGCAGGTTCACTTCCTGAGAGATGGGTTCCAATGGGCTGTCGAGGTTGGGCACTTCGCCTGCGCGGATCGCTTCAACAGCCCGGTTGAGTAATTCCATGTACAACGAAAAGCCGATGGATTCGATCTGCCCGGATTGATCGTCGCCCAGCAGTTCTCCGGCACCGCGTATTTCCATGTCATGGGTAGCCAAGGTGAAGCCCACGCCGAGTTCGCCAGCGGCCTTGATGGCCTCCAGGCGCTTGACCGCGTCCGTGGTCATTGCTTTCGGGTGTGGTGTGAGCAAAAACGCATAGGCCTGGCGATGACTGCGACCGACCCGGCCGCGCAATTGATGCAGCTGCGCCAGACCGAATTTGTCAGCTCGTTCGATGATGATGGTGTTGGCGTTGGGTATGTCGAGGCCGGTCTCAATGATGGTGGTGCACACCAACACATTCAATCGGCGGTGATAGAAATCTGACATCACTTGTTCCAGCCGACGTGTGGGCATTTGACCGTGGCCGACGCCGATGCGCGCTTCCGGCACCATGGCGGCGATTTCTTGCGCCGCGGTGTCGATGGAGCGCACTTCATTGTGCAGCACAAAAACCTGACCACCACGTTGCAGTTCTCGACTAATCGCTTCGCGTACCTGGTGTTTGTGTTTTTGTTGCACAAAGGTTTTGATCGACAGCCGTTTAGCTGGCGGGGTGGCGATAATGGATAAATCGCGGATGCCGCTGAGCGCCATGTTGAGGGTGCGGGGAATCGGCGTGGCTGTCAGAGTCAGAATATCGACCTCGGCGCGCAATGCTCTCAGTCGTTCCTTTTGACGAACCCCGAAACGATGCTCCTCGTCAATGACGATCAAGCCCAGGTCTTTGAATGCAAACGCTTCATTGAGCAGCATGTGCGTGCCGATGAGAATGTCGACTTTGCCCGCGCGAGTGGCAGCGCTGATCTTGTCGATTTCGCCAGCAGAGCGCAGTCGACTGACAGCTTCCACGGTAACCGGCCAGGCCGCAAAACGATCGCGGAACGTATCAAAGTGTTGCTGTGCCAGTAAAGTAGTAGGCACCAGCACCGCCACCTGCTTGCCATCTTGTACGGCGACGAATGCCGCACGCATGGCGACCTCGGTTTTGCCAAAACCGACATCGCCGCAGATCAATCGATCCATCGCGCGCAGCGTTGTCATGTCAGCCAGGGTATCGTCGATGGCGGCTTGCTGATCGATGGTCACTTCGAATGGAAATTCATTGGTAAAGCTGGCGTATTCGGCCTCGTTCAAAACAAACTTATGAGAAGTGCGCAGCTCACGCCTTGCATAGATGTCGAGTAACTCCGCTGCGACGTCGATGACTTTTTCTGCTGCCCGGCGTTTGGCCTTTTCCCACTGATCTGAGCCCAAACGGTGCAAAGGTGCGTGTTCTTCGTCAGAACCCGCGTAACGTCCGATTAAATGCAGCGCTGTAACCGGCACGTAAAGCTTGGCATTTTCGGCATACTCCAGGGCGAGAAATTCGTGTTCTTCACCGTCGATGAGCAGAGTTTGCAGACCCAGATAACGACCAACGCCGTGTTCGATGTGCACCACCGGCGCGCCGATGTGGAGCTCAGTGAGGTTTTTGACGATCTGTTCAGGGTCGATGACCCGGGCACCGACTGTTCGGCGCGGCTCGCTCTGGCGGGTGCCCAGCACATCGTTTTCTGTGATGATAATACAGTCTTCGAGATGCATACCCTCACTCAAATCGGCAACAGTTATGCAATGTTTCAAAGCGGCGGTATTGGCCTGGCGATAGCCGGCAAAGTCGTCGACGAGCTGAGTCTGGATGCCGGCCTTGCGTAACAATTCGTCAAACACCTCGCGCCGACCCGCAGTTTCGGCGACAAATAGCACCGCAGTTTGGTTTTGTTTGAGGAACTGGTTGAGCTTGCCTGCCGGTGCGGCAGCGCGAACGTTAAACTCGAGGTCGGGCAGGGCAAAACTTGTAAATGACTGGTCGTGCTTGCCCGGGCTCAGCGGACTTAACTCTATGCGTGGATAACCTTTGAGTTGGCCAAACAATTCATCGATGGCCAGATACAACTCATTGACCGGTAGAATCGGTCGTTCAATGTCGTGGCGCAGCGATTCGTAGCGCTCGAAGATTTCATCAAGGTGGTGCTGGGCTGCTGCCATAGCCCCTTCTTCCACTACCAGCAACACGTTGTCCGGCAGATAGTCGAACAAGGTGCCTAGCTCATCGAAGAAGAACGGCAGGTAGTACTCGATGCCATTCGGCACGATGTAACTCGACACATCCTGGTAGACACTACAGCGCCGCACATCGACATTGAAGGCGTGGTGCCAACGATCGCGAAACCGCGCAACGGCAGCATCGTCAAACGGAAACTCTTTCGCCGGCAGCAGATCCAGCTTGTCTATTTTACTGATGGTGCGTTGCGTTTCGGGGTCGAAAATTCGCAGAGTATCGATTTCGTCGTCGAACAGATCCACTCGCACGGGAAGTTCTGCGCCCATTGGATATATATCCAACACAGACCCGCGCACCGCATATTGTCCGCGTTCGGTGACGGTGTCTGTGTTGCTGTAGCCTGCTGCATCTAATGTCAGGCGTTGGGCCCGTACGTCCAATTTCTGACCCTGGCAGAAATCAAAGCTGGCACCGGCTAGATACTGTGCAGGCGCTATTCTCTGCATGAGGGTGGTGACAGGCACCGTCAGCACGCCATCTGTCCGATTCGGCAGGTGAGTGAGGGTCGCCAGGCGTTCAGAAACGATATCCTGGTGTGGCGAGAAAGCGTCGTAGGGTAAGGTCTCCCAGTCCGGGAATTGCAAAGGCGCGACCTGGCCGGTCTGAAAGAACTCCATCGAGCCTTGCCAACGTTGCGCGCTGGCAGAGTCCCGTGTAATGACCAACACCAAACCGTCATGCGCCCGGGCAAGTTCTGCAATTGCCAGGGTGTCCGCCGTGCCATGCAGGCCACTCCAGGTTACAATTTCGCCCATCAAGAGAGGCAACTTAGGCGGGTCGTTGATGACAAGTCCGCGCGCTGGTTCGATTGGTGAGGTGCTTGTTGTCAATGCTTGTCCGCTTGTGGTACGTGAGTTAGTTACATAAAGCGGGCTATTCTAACTGCTCATTGAGGTGCTGTGACGATGCGCGGACGTGCTTTTATGACTTTTTTCCTGATTGCAGTGGGCGCCGGGCTTTACAGCCTCGGCTTCTGGCAGGGTCGTCAACTGGATCTCAGCGTTGTCCCGGTAAATACTCCACTGGCGGATTCGGTGGCCGCAGCGCCAGAGACACTGCCGGGCAGAGTGGTGCCGACCAATGCAAAAGATAGTTTTGACAAACTCCTGAGCAATGGGGCTTGGTATCAGCTGGAGCGCTGGCTGGTCGAGCATGGCGACATCCTCACTCTGTTGCACGGCGAACGCCTGCGTAAAATCTTTCCGTCGAAGATGAACAAATATGACGCTATGGCCATGCGCCGAGTGCTGCGCGCCTATCTGCAAGCGCTCCCCAAAGATGCAGAGGTGTTATTTCTGCTCAGCGATTTGCAGCAGATCGGTGGCATGCGGGAGGCTGCGTTAGAGACTTTGTTTACCATTCTCGACTATCCCCGGGACCAGCAAATGGCCACCCGTGCCAGACAAGGGGCCGATCAGATCGTTATGGTTATCGACCTGGAACTGAAGAGTCGTGGCGCTATGGCTGAGCGTGAATCTTTCTGGCGACATATCAGTCAACGCCTCTCGAGCAGCGATTATTACCGCTACAAATGGGCTTCTGCCCTGGCTGATCTCAAGCGCTGGGATGAGGCGAGGCGGGTGCTGGCAGAAACCGGCAGCAGCGACATTGCACAGGAGAATCTCGACGATTTACTGAATCTCGTTGAGGTGGCCGAGGCTGGGATCCAATTCGAGCGAGATGGTGATCGTCTGCTGGCGACTGTATCTACGCCGACAGGGCTGACTTTCACCCTGTTGGTCGATACCGGTGCCAATGTGACCAGTCTTTCCAAAAGCGCGCTGCGTGCCATTGCCGCTGTACGGCAGAAACGCGAAGTCCGGGTACAGACGGCAGCGGGTGTGGTGACGACATGGATGTATCGAGTGGCGGAATTGCGTGTGCAGGGGCAAATATTCACCGATTTGCGGGTTCTCGAGCTGCCGGTAACTTTGCCTGAGGTTGATGGCTTGCTTGGGCTGGATATTCTGCATCAATTGGTCTCCGATCCACTGTCTAAGAGTCTGATACCCACGGATTGACCCGGGTGTGGATAAGTTGTGGATAAAAATCTGTTGGCATGACTGAGAGCCAGTGCACAAGCGGCATTCAAAGGACTAGCCAACCGTTTGACAACACGCTAAAATTCACCTTTCCCATCCTCATAGTGTTATGCAGCCCACAAATATTCATGAGCCTAGCTACTTTCATAAAGTAGTTGACTGTCAGTGGGCCTGCCCTACCCACACGCCTGTTCCCGAATACATTCGCCTGATCGCGCAAGAGCGCTATACAGAGGCGTACATGGTGAACTGGGACTCAAATGTATTTCCCGGCATTCTTGGCCGCACCTGTGACCGGCCCTGCGAACCGGCTTGTCGACGTGTGCGCACGGAAGAAAAACCTGTCGCGATTTGCCGACTCAAGCGCGTCGCTGCAGACAACAAAGGTGATATAACCGACTACCTGCCAAGGGTGCCGAAACAAAAAAATGGCAAACGCATTGCTCTGATCGGTGCTGGCCCGGCATCGCTTACGGTGGCTCGTGATCTCTTACCCTTTGGCTACGAAGTTCATTTGTTCGAAAAGGATGCTGCCGGCGGCGGCATGATGCGCAGTCAGATACCCGCATTTCGTCTGCCGATAGAAGTGTTAGATGGCGAAGTCGAACAGATCCTCGATATGGGCGTTGAGTGTCATTTCGGTCATGAGATAGCCAGCATGAAAGAAATGATGGATCAGCAGTTCGATGCTTACTTTATCGGCACCGGCGCACCGCGCGGGCGTGATCTGGAGTTGCCAGGTCGCAGTGAAGCCGATGACTACATTCATATCGGCATCGACTGGTTGGCCAGTGTGGCGTTTGGTCACACCACCTCGATTGAAGGCAAAGTCATTGTCATGGGTGGCGGCAACACGGCCATGGACTGTTGTCGGACGTCGTTACGTCTGGGTGCTGAGTCTGTATCGGTGGTGGTTCGGTCTGCTTTTGAGGTGATGAAAGCTTCGGAGTGGGAAAAAGAAGACGCCATGCGAGAAGGCATCCCGATCATCAACAATCGACCGCCCAAAGAATTCGTATATGAAAATGGCAAGCTCAAAGGTGTCGTGTTTACCTGCGTAAAGCCGGTCGAAGAAGATGGCCGGCTGAAATACATACCCAGCGGTGAACCCGATGTGTTTATCGAAGCGGACCACATTCTCATGGCCATCGGCCAGGACAACCATTGTCCCTGGATCGAGCGCGACATCGGCATGGAATTCGACAAATGGGATTGCCCGATACTTGATGAGATCACTTTCCAGTCCACCAACCCGAAAGTCTTTTTCGGTGGTGACAGTGCTTTTGGTCCTGAGAATATCATCTGGGCGGCTGCCCACGCTCATCAAGCGGCCATCAGCATCCATCTGCTCTGCCAGGGCAAGGACCTGAAAAAAGACCGGCCCGCGGAAGGGCTCAACCTGCTCTCCACAAAAATGGGCATGCACGAATGGGCCTATGATGCGGAGCACGACCCGGCAATGAGAAAAATCGTGCCATTGGTGGAGAAAAAAGCTGCACTTGCCAATGTCAAAGTTGAAGTTGAACTGGGTTTTGATATCGAACTCGGTGCTGCTGAAGCGCAGCGCTGCCTGAATTGCGATGTGCAGACGGTGTTCACTGACAATTTATGTATTGAGTGCGATGCCTGCGTAGATATCTGTCCAATGGACTGTATTAGTTTTGTTGACAATGCCGAAGAAGAAGATCTACGTGTCCGATTGATGGCGCCGGCAGCGAACGCTGAACAAGATTTGTACCTGTCCGGCGAATTACCTACCGGACGGGTGATGGTTAAAGACGAAGATGTCTGCCTGCACTGCGGCTTGTGTGCTGAGCGGTGCCCGACAAATGCCTGGGATATGCAGCGCTCTGTCGTTCACGTTCCTCAACTGGGATCATTTGCAGAATGAGTGTGAGTTACAACGATTTTGTGATCCGGTTTGCCAACGTTAATGGCTCCGGTTCCGCCAGCGCCAACAGCATGTTTGCCAAGGCGCTTTTTCGCATGGGCATTCCTGTTGCGATCCGCAACATATTTCCGTCTAACATCCAGGGTCTGCCGACCTGGTTTGAAGTCAGGGTCAGTGAGCAGGGTTATCTTGGACGTCGTGAAGGCGTTGACGTGATGGTGGCCATGAACGCGGAGACCCTGGTCGAAGACATCGCTTCCATCAACCCTGGTGGCTATCTGGTTTACGACAACTCCAAGCCTCTGGCAAAGACGTTGCAACGCGATGACATCATCGAAATCGGCATGCCGATTTCCAACATGCTGTTGTCGGAGTTCACTGACCCCAAACAACGCAGCCTGTTTAAGAACATTACCTATCTGGGTGCTTTGACGGCTCTGTTGAATATCGAATTTGATGTCCTCACCGGCATGGTTGCCACTCAATACAAGGGCAAAGACGCACTCATTGCACCGAATATACACGCCTTGGAAATTGGCCGTAACTATGCACTTAACTACCTCGATGCGCCCTTGCCGATACAGGTTAAGCGTTCGGATCAGGTGGGTGATCGGATATTGGTGGACGGCAACATGGCCGCCGGTCTGGGCTCACTCTACGGCGGTGCAACGGTGTGCGCCTGGTACCCGATCACGCCCTCTACCTCAGTCGCCGAAGCCTTCGAATTGCATGCCAACAAGTTACGCATAGATGAGCAATCCGGGCAGAAGAAATTTGCCATCATTCAAGCTGAGGACGAGCTGGCAGCAATCGGCATGGTCATCGGCGCTGCCTGGAATGGCGCGCGCTCGTTTACCGCGACCAGTGGACCGGGTCTTTCTTTGATGTCGGAATTTTTGGGCCTGGCTTATTTTGCCGAGCTACCTGTCGTACTTTGGGATATACAACGCGCAGGTCCGTCGACAGGCATGCCGACGCGGACCCAGCAAAGTGATCTGATCTCCGCCGCTTACGCCTCCCATGGTGATACCAAGCACCCCTTGCTGTTTCCGGCGACGCCGAAAGAATGCTTTGACTTCGCCGCCATGGCCCTGGATCTGGCTGATCGTTTGCAGACTCCAATTATCGTCCTGAGTGACCTCGAACTCGGCATGAACGAAAACTTGAGCGAGCCTTTCGAGTGGGATGATGAGCGGGTTTATGATCGGGGCAAAGTGCTCAATGCCCAGGAGTTGGATGAAGTCGAAGTGTTTGGCCGCTACCGTGATGTCGACGGTGACGGCATTGGTTATCGGACCTATCCGGGTACACACCCGGACAAGGGCGCGTTCTTTACTCGTGGCACGTCCCGAGATGAGTTCGCCGCCTATACTGAGTCTCCGGAAATCTATGAGCGCAACATGCAACGCCTGCTGCGCAAGTGGGATACTGCGGCCAAGCTATTGCCCGCCGCTGAGATTTCTTCCAGCGCCGAGCGGGTAGGGGTCCTCTATTACGGCACCACATCGCTGCCCATACCAGAAGCGCTGGATCTTCTTGCACCCGAAGGCATTCGTCTCGACACTTGCCGGATACGTGCTTTTCCATTCGGCGAAGAAGTGAAAGCGTTTATCGAAGAGCATGAACTGGTGTTTGTAGTAGAGCAGAATCGGGATGCACAAATGCGCACGTTGCTGATCAATGAGTGTGAGTTCGAGCCGAAGAAACTCGTCCGGGTGAACTACTATGCGGGCCTTTCGATATCTGCCAATTTTATTCATAAAAGTATTTCTGAGTACTATCAGACCAACAAACTTTCGCGTCTGACGGAGGTGCAGTCATGACATTCGTGGTCAAACCGCAAACCCACCATCCCAAATTGCCCCTCAACGAGATCGGTCTCACCCGGCGTGATTATGAGGGTTCGGTATCAACACTTTGTGCGGGTTGTGGTCACGACTCCGTCAGTGCCGCAATCGTGCAGGCTTGTGCAGAGTTGTCGATTCCACCGCACCGCTTTGCCAAGGTCTCGGGCATTGGTTGTTCATCGAAAACACCGAGTTACTTCCTCAATAAATCTCATGGTTTCAACTCCGTGCATGGCCGCATGCCGTCGGTGATGACCGGTGCCAATCTTGCTAACCGCGATTTGTACTGCATTGGTGTATCAGGTGATGGGGACAGCGCGTCTATTGGCATGGGGCAGTTTGCGCACATCATGCGACGGCGCATCAACATGCTCTACATTGTCGAGAACAATGGCACCTATGGCCTCACCAAGGGGCAGTTTTCTGCGACCAATGATAAAGGCTCTACGTCGAAGAAAGGTGCACCGAATCTATACGAACCCATTGACCTGGTCAGCATGGCTCTACAAATTGGTGCGAGCTTCGTCGCGCGGAGTTTCTCCGGGGATAAGCATCAATTGGTACCGTTGATCAAAGCCGGTTTGCGGCACAAAGGCATAGCGTTTATCGATGTCATCTCGCCGTGCGTTGCCTTTAACAACCATCAGGGTTCGACCAAGAGCTACGAGCATGTGCGCCAATATACGCACAACGTCGTAAATGCAGATTACATCGAAGAGCACGATGAAATTATCGCAGACTATTTGCCTGGGACGCGTGAGGATGTGGCCATGCCCGATGGATCCATTCTGCGTCTATACAAGCTTGATGAAGCATACGACCCCCATGATCGGGTTGGTGCATTAAACTATGTCCAACGCCACCAGGAAAAGGGCGAGGCTGTGACCGGTATGCTGTATATCGACCCTCTCGCTGCGGATTGCCATGAGATTATGGATACCGTGCAGACGCCACTTAATGAACTCGTCGAGGAAGACTTGTGTCCGGGTAACAAGGTATTGCAAAGCATCAATGACAGCTTTCGCTGAGACCAGACACAATTTTGTTACGAACTTTTGTTAGAAAGTGCCCTGGCGAGGTTGCTGCGGTTCGGTGAAACTCTATAATGGCGCCCGCTAGCCCCGCCTAAAAGTAATCAAGATCAACGAGAGGACGCGAAGTGGCACTACCCACCCTCGACGACTATTTCCCCGATTGGAAAGAGCGCGAAGCGCTTGCCGAAGCAATGATTCCGCTCATTGGCCGTTTGTATCGCCGCAATGTGGTGGCTTATTGTTACGGCCGTGCCATGTACAACCAGTCTGTCACACAACTGATGAAGACCCATCGTTACGTACGCCAGATTGCACAAAATGAGTTGTCGGAATTCGAAAGCTTTCCAATCCTGGAAGCCATGTCGAACCTCGATCTGGGGCCGAGCCATGTCGACGTCGGACGGCTGGCAACCAAGTACATGGAAGAAGCAAAGACATCTGAAATTTCACCGACCGACTTTGTGCAACGGGAATGCGCTGCCGTCATCGGCCGGCATACATTGCCGATACCGCAACCCCAGGATGTTGTGTTGTACGGCTTCGGCCGCATAGGTCGTCTGATCACGCGTTTGTTGATAGAAAAGACGGGTAGTGGTCAACAACTCAGGTTGCGTGCCATCGTGGTGCGCAGAGGCAGTGAAGATGACCTGGTCAAGCGTGCCAGCCTGCTGCGACGAGACTCTATACACGGCAGTTTCCAGGGCACCTTGAGGGTAGATCACGACAACAGTTGCATCATTGCGAATGGCAACGTCATTCGGGTGATATATGCGTCCAGTCCGGAGGAGGTGGACTACGAGTCTTATGGCATAACCAATGCCATCGTTATCGATAATACCGGAGCCTGGCGAGATGAAGCGGGCCTGAGTCAGCACCTGCAATGCAAAGGCGCGTCGAAGGTTATCCTTACGGCGCCAGGCAAGGGCTCGATTAAAAATATTGTCTCTGGCGTGAATTCCGGAGATATGAGTGCGGATGACACTATTCTGGCAGCAGCAAGCTGTACCACCAATGCCATCGTGCCGGTCTTGAAAGCGATGAACGAAGAGTTCGAAATCGTTGACGGCCACATGGAGACGGTGCACGCCTATACCAACGATCAAAATCTGATCGACAACTACCATAAGAAGAACCGCCGCGGTCGTGGTGCGCCGTTGAATATGGTGATCACGGAGACTGGTGCCACTTCAGCAGTGGTTAAATTTCTGCCGGAACTTGAAGGCAAGCTGACCGGTAATGCGATCCGCGTACCGACCCCCAATGTGTCCCTGGCGATCCTCAACCTGACCCTGGCCCGTGAGACCAGCCTCGAGGAAGTGAGTAACTTTTTACGTGATGTCAGCCTGCACAGCAATTTACAACGGCAAATCGATTACACCACCTCCCCTGAAATTGTCTCCTCAGACCTGGTGGGTAACAGACACGCTTGTATCATCGATGGCGAAGCCACCATCGTCAAAGGCAACCGTGCCGTGCTCTATGTCTGGTACGACAATGAATTTGGTTATGCCTGCCAGGTCATGCGCGTGGTGCAAAAATGGGCCGGGATATCTTATCCGTTGATTCCAACGGATGTTGTGAAGATGGGATTCTAAGCTGAGTGTTCGCACCCGTATTGCGCCATCGCCTACTGGAGATCCACATGTAGGCACTGCCTATATGGCGTTGTTTAACTGGGCGTTTGCGAAACACTACGGCGGGCAGTTCCTGCTGCGCATAGAAGATACCGACCTGGCGCGCAGCAGCGCAGAATCAGAGCAGGCGATCTTTGCCGCCCTCAAGTGGTTGGGTCTGCAATGGGATGAGGGCCCGGACATTGGTGGTCCCCACGGACCTTATCGACAGAGTGAACGTCGCGACATTTATACCGAACATGCAAACCAGTTGGTCGAAGCCGGGCATGCTTTTGCCTGCTTCTGCAGCAAAGAGCGCCTTGATGAGGTGCGTGCAGAGCAGCAGGCTGCAAAACAAACCACGCGTTACGATGGCAGGTGTTTAACCCTGGCCGCAGACGAGGTGGCCGAACGGTTAGCGGCCGGCGAGCAGCACGTGATTCGTCTGGTGGTGCCGGTTTCCGGCGACTGCACCTTTGTTGATGAGCTTCGTGGGGAAATCACCATTCCCTATACCCAGGTTGATATGCAGGTGTTGGTTAAGGCCGATGGCATGCCCACTTATCACCTGGCGGTGGTGGTTGACGATCATCTGATGGGTATCACGCATATTCTACGCGGCGAAGAATGGATCAATTCGGTGCCGAAGCAGAAGCTCCTGTTTGACTATTTCGGTTGGCAAATGCCGGTGCTGATTCACCTGCCACTGTTGCGCAATCCAGATCAGAGCAAACTGTCAAAGCGAAAGAATCCAACCAGCATCACCTATTATCGGGACGAAGGGTATCTGCCCGAAGCATTGTTGAACTACCTCGCGCTGATGGGTTGGTCGATGCCGGATGAGCGAGAGATATTCAGCAAAGAGGATATGGTGGCGGCTTTTGACGAAAAACGCATCACGGTGGGTGGGCCGATCTTTGACCAGACCAAGCTCGCCTGGATGAACGGGCAATATTTGCGCGAGTTATCTGCGGATGAGTTCAGCCAGCGAGTTACCGATTGGATGTTGAACCCGCAGCGCCTGGCCAAGTTGATTCCTTTAGTGCAAGAGCGGGTAGAGCGCTTGTCTGACCTGGTGCCGCTGGTGGATTATCTGCTCGGTGCCCGTATCAAACTGTCTGCGGCTGATTTTGAACACAAGACCCTTGAGCGCGACACGGTGGTCAAAGTGTTACATCACACCCTTGCCGCGTTTGAAGAACTGCGGAGCTGGCAGCGCGATGGGCTGTTCGAACTTTGCCAGTCATTGGCGCAGCAATGCGAATTAAAGCTTCGAGATTTCTTGTTCCCGCTGTTTGTTGCTCTCAGTGGTAAAAGTGTCGCCTTGCCGCTATTCGATTCGCTGGTGTTTCTTGGTGCGGATATCAGCCGCGCGCGTTTGCGCGATGCGCTCGATGTGCTGGCAGTGTCCGGCAAAGAGCGCAAGCGCCTGGATAAAGCTTTAAAAGCATGGGGTCGCAGTAAAGTGCCAGAGTAGATCTGCAAAGGAGCAGATTTACTCTGGCACTTTACTCTGACCCCAGGTCTGCCCTAAAATCACGCGCTCGATTTGGGGCCATAGCTCAGCTGGGAGAGCGCGTGAATGGCATTCACGAGGTCGGGAGTTCGATCCTCCCTGGCTCCACCATTTATTTCTACTTAACCGGGCGGCATTGGCCGTATAACAGGTATAGCGAATGACACCAGACGGCTGGTCGCTGATAGACAACGCGCTCAAACGCGAATTTCAGTTTGATAATTTTGTAGCTGCTTTTGGTTTCATGAGCCAGGTTGCGATGCTCGCGGAAAAAGCCGACCACCATCCAAGTTGGCACAACGTGTACAACCGGGTCAGCATTGAACTGACGACCCACGATGCGGGCAATACGGTAACGGACAAAGATATCGCCCTGGCTACGGCCATTAATCTGCTTGCCGGTTAGTTGCGACCAGGGGCGTGTTTCTATAAATTTGCCAAGCTTTTTTAACCCTTTACCAAACCGAATATAGAAGGACTTGCAATGCCAAAGATCACCTACATCGAACATGACGGTACGCAGCACACAATCGATGCTGATGTCGGTACGACGGTCATGAATGCAGCACTCGATAACCTGGTGCCGGGCATCGACGCAGACTGTGGGGGCGAGTGTTCCTGTGCCACCTGCCATGTCATGGTGCACGCAGATTGGATCGCAAAGACTGGCAGTCCCAGTGAAGCGGAAGAATCTATGCTGGACTTGAACCCTGAGCGCGAAGCCAGCTCACGTTTGTCCTGTCAGATCCCCGTGACGGACGATCTGGACGGACTGGTCGTGCAGCTTCCCGAGTTCCAATTCTAGGCGGCAACAACTAATTTTTGTCTGTCCACTGGCTGAGCAAGTCATGGAAATGGCGGATCTTGGTTTCCTGATAATTTGCGAACACCACCTCCTCGAACTGCGCTGCCTCGAGCCCTTTCTGCACTTGAGGTAGATTAAACGTGTCCTGGGTAAACACTTTTGCCAACATGCCCAGCTCGGGTGCATCGGTCCAGGGGTCATCTTCATCCAGCAAATGTAGCGGCGCCGGTGCTGGTCGTTCGCCCTCAAACGGACTCATGAAGTAACACTCCATCAGGCTGCGGTCGGGCCTGTTCTGCCAGGGTCGAAAGCGATAGACGATGCGGTTCATGCCACCCCAGGGGTGGAAGTTTGGAAACTGCGTGTAGTAGATGCTGTCTGACAGTTCCGCATCGGACAGAGTGACATCATCGCCCATCAATTCTTGTGCGCTTTCGCGTATGCCTGCCGCCATGGCGCCCCTCGCGGTAATGCCGGCCGGCAGCTTGGCTAACTCCGGACCATCCAGATCGCGCATGGAAACCGCTTCGAGCAGGTCCTGCTCAGTCGGGTCCCAGCGGATGTGCGGGCTAGGTGTCGCGTTAGCGGTAATTGCCCGTGAGACGTTACCCCAAGCGTCATACTGAGTGTTTTCATCACCGATGCCGGCCAATAGCTGAGGGTGGGTGGTGCTGACATGAAGCGCCTCCATGAATGCTTCCTGACAGGCCTTCCAGTTACATTTCATGATCTTGCCGACATGCGCTTGGATATAACGGTCAGCGGGCTGCCAGTAGTCGAACTGCGCCGTCAGGTCGGCCAGGAAATCTGCCAGTGGTCCAGCGTTCATGTCCATGTTTATGAACACCCAGCCACCCCAGCTGTCTGCTTGTACCGGCGTCAACGCGAACTCATCACCCTCTACATGAGGAAAGTCCCAAGCTGATGTGACACTGCGGCAAGAGCCATCCAGATTCCAACTGAAGCCATGAAACGGGCAAATGAAATTTGCTGCGTGGCCGTCGAAATCTTTCAGGCGGCGACCACGGTGCCGACAGACATTGTGGTGTGCTTTTATGCCTTGGCTGGTACGCACCACCAGAATGGAAAACCGTCCAATCTCGTAGAGGATGTAATCGCCGACGCCAGGGATTTCTTCCTCGCGGCAGGCCATTTGCCAGACTCGGGGCCACAACTTCTGCATTTCGAGTTCGTGGAACGCCGGATCTGTATAGCGAGCAACGGGTACCGAGGTCAGTGGCGAGATGTAAGGATTCTCCAGGGTCAACATTGCCGGCGGTGGCACCAGGTCGCCGCGCAACAATTCCTGATAACTGATGCCTTTTGAACGTGGGAGGTTTTCTGCGCTGCTAGCCATTGATTGGTTCCGATCTGAGTTATTGACAGTTCTATTGCAAAAGTCAGCCGCGATGCTTGCGGCCGGACTCGATATCGTCAGACAATTGCGGTCCAGCGAGCCAGACCAGCATGTGTGGGTCGGCATAGGTCAAGTCACCACTATGGTGTTTGCCATCGCGGTCGAATACGCCCACGAGTCCGTTATTTTCGACCTTGACCAGACCATCCGGCAGAACCGTGTACATCGCTCCATTGATCGCATGCCGTAGTCTCGTCATAGCATAAATTCTCCGAACCTGATGGTTAGTGAAAGCGCCATCTCTGCCGCTTTGCAAGGCCAACAGGCGCAAAAGTGAAATATCTCGTTGTGTGGTGAGCGCGATTTTCCGCGATTCTGCCAGGGAGCCTCTACTTAAGTCTCAGATCCTCCCGAAGGGCACGTCGCACGGGCTCGGTGGACTTCGTTGCACTACTTGCCAAGGTGGCCCCTTGCTTGGTAAAAAGGGGGCCTACGCAGTGCGCCTTGCCACAGAGCCCGTGCAACGCGCTGAGCACATGAGACTTAAGTAGAGGCTCCCTAGAGTAAGCGCTGGCGATTTGAGGTATTTATGGATCTTGGTTTAGAGGGTAAATCCGCACTTGTCACCGGTGCGTCTAAGGGTATCGGCTTGGCCTGTGCGATCAGTCTGGCTCGGGAAGGTTGTTCCGTGCATCTGGTTGCGCGCACTGAAACTGACCTTGCAGCGGCTCAATCTCTGATCGCCGCTCAGGCTAACGTGGTGGTGACCTACGACGCGCTGGACTTGTCGCAATCTGCCGCGGTTACCCAGCTATGCTCTGCGCATAGCGATATCGACATTCTTGTCAACAACGCTGGCGCGATCCCGGCAGGCTCGCTGCTGGATATTGAAGAAGATACCTGGCGACAGGCCTGGGATCTGAAAGTGTTCGGTTACATCAATATGTGCCGTGCGATATACGGCAACATGCAGGGACGAGGTGGCGTCATCATCAACGTTATCGGCGCCGGTGGCGAAAGACCGAGCGCAGGATACGCGGCTGGTGCAGGGGGCAATGCCGCTTTGATGGCGCTTACCCGGGCCTTGGGCGGCACCAGCCGCAAGGACAATATCCGCGTGGTCGGGGTTAACCCGGGTCAGATCGTCACAGAACGTCTTGAGACGATGCAACGCAGCAACGCCGAAACCCGTTGGGGAGACCCTGAGCGCTGGCAGGAGTTGTGGGATGCGCGTTATCCGCCGGGACAGCCTGAACATATTGCCGACATGGTGTCATTTCTGGCCAGCGATCTATCGTCGAACACCACCGGCACCATCATTACCATTGATGGCGGGCATTGTGCGCGCTGACCTTTAGCAAACTTGAAGTGAGACAATAATATGCCGACCTACAGCCGTGCGGGCGCCTCGATCTACTATGAAGAATACGGATCTGGCTTTCCGCTGTTACTGATTGCTCCGGGTGGCATGAAATCAGACATTGGATTTTGGCAGAATACGCCCTGGAACCCCATCGAACAGCTGTCTGATAAGTATCGGGTGATCGCCATGGATCAACGCAATGCGGGCCACAGCACTGCACCGGTAGCAGCTGACGACGGTTGGCATACCTATGTCGCTGATCAATTAGGCTTGATGGATCATCTTGGCGCGGATCGTTTCCACGTCGCCGGCATGTGCATCGGCGGACCCTATTGTCTGGGGATGATCGAAAAGGCGCCAACCCGCGTCACCTCGGCAACCTTGTTCCAGACCATAGGCCGCGATGAAAACCGCGACGCATTTTACGCCATGTTTGATAGCTGGGCGGAGCCTTTGTCTGCCACCATGGGCGAGGTCAGTGGTGATGCATGGGCGTCATTTCGCGAGAATATGTACGGTGGCGACCAGGTTTTGTTTAATCTTGATGAAGCGTTTGTCGCCACCTGCGAAACACCATTGCTGGTTCTGATGGGCGACGACTTGTATCACCCACAATCTACCTCGCGTTTGATTGCAGAAACCGCGCCCAATGTTGAATTTATTGAACGTTGGAAAGAAGGTGATGAGCGCGTGGCCGCCATGGCGGCGTTTGCAGACTTCCTCGCGCGTCATACGCCTTAACCCTGGTCCTTAAAGCCAAAAGAGCATAACCAATGACTGATAATTCTATTGCCCTGTACGACGCCATGAGCAATTTACGGGCGGTACGACGCCTGCGCGAAGAGCCGATTGCAGACGATGTGCTGGAGCGGATTTTACAAGCGGCGGCCTGGGCGCCCAGTGGTGGCAATGTGCAACCCTGGCGCATTGTGGTGGTTCGCGATCCGGCCTTGCGCAGCCAGATTGGTGAACTCTACCGGCCACAGTGGGCAGAATATGGCG
>Ga0114950_10000095_pt1 | contig 48061 bp, 37 predicted proteins | sample N075metaG_FD_83503 | JGI IMG/M metagenome (GOLD analysis project Ga0114950, IMG submission 83503) | Deep subsurface microbial communities from Kermadec Trench to uncover new lineages of life (NeLLi) - N075 metaG | ecosystem: Environmental > Aquatic > Marine > Ocean trench > Sediment | place...
AGAATGGTGTCGTACATGGCATCAGAATTCAATGGCTGAGTTTCCCACGCGAAACGGAAGAATTCGTTTCGATTTGGTCCACCCCGGCCGTACAGGGCAGCCTGCAATTCGGCCTGAATGGCCTCAAGCCGGAATGAGCTGGTTTCGCTGACGCTGTACGCGTAACTCGCCATATAGTCCCAGTTTTCCGTCAAATCGCCGCGCAATCCGCCTTTCCAGCGCCACGACCTGAATGGTTTTCGGTCGTTGTTCTGCTCAAAGCCTGCGCCACGAACCCTGCCGAACCATTGCACTTCGCGCAAGTCGCCATTGTCAGGATTGGTTCTGCCTACGTTGACATAAGGATCCGGATCGCCGGCGGCGAAGATCGCCAGGTCAGGGTGGTTCTCCGGTACATAAACCGGGTTAGTAACAGGTTGTGTCGGCACGGACCCGATGATTATTTCGTTTCGAGCATAGGTCACCTCTCCAAAGAACTCATGGCTGCCTACTAATTCGTAGGTGCCACTGGCATAGCCCTGCTGTCGTGTTTCCTCGGATATAACATTGCCGTAGAAGCCGAACGTCAAACGGCAAAGAAAAGCGTCAAATACAAGTCCTGGAGGATTTTGTGCGCCCACCGCGTCGCACATGGGATCGACAAATCGTTGCGGCCCATTAAAGATACTTGACGGATTGCCAAAGCCGGTAATGGAGTTCTGTGTGTCCTGATAGTCAGGCCATCGTTCCGCATTGGTAACCGGATCAGCCGAAAAGTAATTGAACGCCGCCATCATGTTACCGCGAGCATGTCTTCCGCCCAGTATGACGCCGAAATTGTACTGGTTGGCGTCGAATTCACTATTCGAGGCTTCCAGGTTGACTTCCAGTCCCTCGAATTTATCGCGAGTGATGAAATTCACTACACCGGCAACGGCATCAGAGCCGTATATAGACGAGGCGCCGTCTTTCAGAATTTCGACCCGTTGTACTGCGATCATCGGCAGCAATGTACTCAGATCGACATACTGATCGCCATTTGTATTGACTGCGGGGGTCCAAGTGTTTCTTGTGCCATTAAGCAAGACGAGTGTCGAGGCTTCGCCAAGTCCACGAAGGTTGATGTTGGTTGTGCCTGCGTTCCTGGGCTGCTCCAGGTTATTGGCGTAAATCTGCGCACCGGTATTGACTGTCAAGGTGTTGACAAGGTCCGGTACAGTTGTGATACCGACGGCCCGCATCTGCTCGTTGTCGATAATCCGAATTGATGTTGCCGAGTCACTTTGTAGAGTACGCTTGATAAACGAGCCAGTTACAACGATCTCTTCGAGCTCGTCTTCCGTATCTTGGGCAACTGCCTGAGTCATCCATCCCGACGCCAAGGCGCCTGCCAGAACTGCAAGAACAGCTCTCCAATTCAATAAGTGTCCCACTGTAATATTTTTCACTGCGTCTTCCCCCTTGTATAAGGATGGTCAAAGTCAAGTTTGTCCTGCCATACTTTACCGAGTGGTAAAAAATTTTGCAAACGTAGCATGTTGCTTTTTTGTCACTATCGTCGACGTATGTATCATCGTTTAGTTACTAGTTCTCAATTGCTGCCATATCTAAAGCGTGATCTGCAAACAACGGCAGCTTCTTTGGGTAATTAGCGACGCTCGCATACTAACTTATGTATACAATATATACAATACATTCCAGACATAACTTTACAGAATCCCTCGACTGTCAGGAAGCTAATGTACCGGTCCGTGACCTGGGAAATGGGTGAAGCTGACTGTTACTTCCAGAATTCAATGAAGCTGATGATGTTCCAGTTGAATTCGTCAGGCCATTCGCGATAGTGGAAATGACCGGCCTTGTTGACCAGCAACAGTCGAACTTTTGGATTTTTTTCCCCGATCACATCGAACAATGCGGTTACTTCAGTGACAGGTGTTTCAGCAACAACGGAGTTTGGCTCGTTCCTGGACTTTGGGCCGCGCTTCCATGTAAGTCGACGCAGCATAGAACGCGTCTGTCAGGTGGGATCTATCGTAAGACAAGGCCTTGTGTACACATTTCCATTGCGGGATCCATTCGTCGATCTGGCGGCACTTCTCCAGCGCCTCACCTCGACCCGCGTTCTAAAATCAAGTGATTTCTGACTGTTCAAAAATCAAAGGGATTTGCAGATACCCTCCATATTCAGGAAGCGTTCTGCGTTGCCGCACAGGATCCCACCCAATTCCTCTTCGGTAAGAAAATCAGCACTTTGAAACGCGGCAATTGTCTCCGCGACAGGAAAATCATCTGTTGCAAACATGATCCGGTCGAGCAAGCCGTGCATCCTGTATGACCGGAGCATCTGGTGAAACCCTTCTCGCGGCAGGATGGTTGAAAACGGGGTGAGATCGACATACACGTTGGGATATTGCTGCAGCATCCTGAGCAGGCCTGGATAGGTCAGCACATTTCCATGCATCACCTGCACGCGCAGTCCCGGATATCGTACGAGGACTTCCTCAAGCTGCTCTGGATCGCCGATGGCTAGCCGGAATTCCGGGCAACATCTTTCCGCCGTTCGCGGGGGGCCGCCGGATGTGTGGAATGCGACCGGGACACCGAGTTCTTGCGCCATCCGGTAATAAGGCGCCATGCGCTCGTCGTTAAACGCGATACCGGCATACTGCATGCCCAGTTCGCCCATCACTTTCAATTGGCCACGCTCATATTGTGTCCTGAGCCATTCAGGATCCGGAAACGCGCCGCCCGAACTGAAGCACGGTCTGCGTCCGTCGGTTGCGCCTTCATAATTGGTAACACCGTTCACACAGGGGAAAGTCGCTCCGCCCAGCATTCGATCACCGAAGTAGCGGGACCACGACTCGACAAAATCCTGTGCGCCACTTGCCGCAAAAAGGACGACATTGTTCTCGTCAGCCTCGGCCTCGTAAGCATACATGGTGGCCAGGTTTTCGGCGTGCTCCGGTCCGGCCTGCACCACGTTCTTCGTGTGGACGTGCATGTCGATGACAGGTTGTTCCGCGTATGCCCGCGCCGTTATCACTGCAAGCAGCAAAATACCGAAATACGCTGATCGCGAGTTTTTCATACGCTGGGCGACGCTTTTGATCGGAGGGCTGCGAGCACGCGCTCCGGTGTCAGTGGCAGGTGGCGCAAGCGGATTCCTTCAAGTGACGCCACAGCGTTCGCAACGGCTGCGGCCGTCAACGGCACACCGGTCTCTCCGATACCGGTTGGCGGGTTATCTGTTGACAGCACTTTGACGTGAATTTCGGGAGTTTCTGCCATGCGTAATATGGGGTAATCATGAAAATTAGACTGATCAACGACGCCGTCCTTTATCGTAATCCGTTCTTTCAATGTGTGACTGACGCCAAAAACGACCGCGCCTTCCATCTGAGCCACTGTATTACCCGGATCAATGACAAGGCCCGGATCCACCACGACCCAGAAACTGTGCACAGTGATCAGCCCGCTGGCATTGTCGAGTGAAACTTCGGCTGCTCCGGCTGCCACAGTTTCTCCATAGCCTGTTACACACAATCCGAGAGCCTTTCCCTGACGTGGCCGATCCCACTCGCAGAATTGAGCCAGATCCTTGAGTACTGTCTGCATGCGACTGGATTCGTGGGATAGCTCCAGACGTAAAGCCAGTGGGTCCATATGCCTCGCCGCCGCAATTTCATCGACGAATGATTCAATTGCGAATTTGGTGTAGCCAGCACCAATGCCACGATAGGGCACTATTCTGGCCCGGCGTTCAGTAATTAAATGTTCAGCACGCATATTGGGGATGTCGTAGTTACTATTGTCCGATGACTTCATGGAAATGACATCGAGGCCTTCCGCATTTTCCCAACGACCCGGTTTGAAGTACGCCAGCACTGATGGTGTTGCGATACGGTGGTACCAGGCAGTTATCCGGCCATTCTCATCCAGACCAGCTCGAATGTTATGCGCCGATAACGGACGGAACAAACCGTTCTTTACATCATCCTCACGAGTCCAGATGGCCTTGACCGGCTTCCCCGTTGCTTTTGACAAAAGTACTGCGTCTTCGACGTACTGCATATGTGTTCGTCTGCCGAAACCGCCACCTATATAAAGCGGGTGGACGATAATTTTGTCGTTGCTTGTACCCAGTGCTCTTGCGGCCGCATACACAGTTAATGTCTGGGTCTGTGTGCTTACCCATATTTCCGCCGCATCGCCTGTGTCATTGACCAGCGCAGTTGCGTTAATAGGCTCCATCTGGGCGTGGTAGGCATAGTCTGTTTGGTATTCGGCTTCGATCAACTGAACGGCATTGCCGAGGGCTTCTTCGACACCACCTCGTTCATGCCATATGGATCCGCGGGTCGAATAGTCGCGAGCGATTTGCTCGTATTCATCCAGCGTTGCGGCGCTTGACTGAGTGCTGGCAACACGGCCCTTACTCCAGGACACTTTAATTTTTTCGCGTGCATTTAGAACCGATTCGATCGTTGTACCAACGATACCAACACCGTAGTCCAGCGGCACTACCGCGATGATGCCTTCTTCGTCGTCGACAGAATGATTGATTTCTTCTGGCTTCGAACCTTCAACCGGAGCGCGTACGACCATGCCGTAGTGCAAATCCGGCAATTGCATGTCAATCCCGAAAATCGCACTGCCGTCCACTTTCTCCGGGATGTCGAGCCTTTCAGTGGTCTTGCCAATAATCCGGTAGGCTGATCTGGGTTTGAGATCTGCGTCAGTTATTGCGGGCAATGGATCGGGAATGCGGGCGACGACTGCCAGTTCGCCGTAACTCAAGCTGCGTGCAGACGGTTTGTGGTGGACCTGGCTTGTTTCCGTGACGAGTTCAGAGTGGGGCACACCCCAATGCCTTGACGCCGCATCCACCAATATGAGCCTTGCCTGCGCGCCGGCGTGCCGCATGATGTTGAAGTAACTCTCGATGCTTGCCTGGCCAGCCGTATATAGCTGACCGCCGAAATCCGGGTTGCCGTATGCCGGGTCGTGACGAGTGACAGGGATGACTTTCACCTTGGACCAGTCCGCGTCGAGTTCCTCGCACACGATTACTGGCAGGCTGGTCATCGACCCTTGTCCCATTTCGGTGGCCGGACATACGATCTCGATACTGTCGTCAGTTCCGATGGTCACCCATATGTTGGCATCCAGATTTTTCCCTGGGGATGGTTGCCCCGGGGCCGGCGGCGCTGCTTCGCCGCATGCGCTCAGCAGGCCGCCGATGCTGACCACAAAACTCAACCCCGCAGCCGTTTTGATGAAACCTCTACGATTCAGCGAATCCACACTCAGGCGCGAATCAATTTTCTTTTGCGCGCTCATGACTGCATCTCCGCAGCGGCCCGCTGAATGGCCTTGATAATGCGCGAATATGTGCCGCATCGACAAAGATTGAGATTCATATGCTGCACGATTTCCTCCCTGGACGGATTCGTATTGTGCTCAAGCAGTGTGGCCGCCTTCATTATCTGGCCCGACTGGCAATAGCCGCACTGCGGTACCTGTTCTTTAATCCAAGCGACCTGCAGAGGATGGCTGTTATCTGCAGAAAGTCCCTCGATGGTTGTAACTTCCGCTCCTTGCACCGCCGACAATGGCGTCAGGCAGGAGAGGGCGGCTTTGCCATCGATATGGACTGTACACGCGCCGCACAGGCCCGCACCACAACCGTACTTTGTGCCGGTCAACTTCAGGTGTTCGCGCAGCACCCACAGTAATGGAGTGTCTGGTGACTTATTCGTCTCTATCGATTTGCCGTTGACGCCAAAGGAAGTCATCCTATTTCCCCCTTGCATCCAGGCTGATGCTGCCAGCACCGTTAGCGACCAGGAAAAGAAAACCACCCGCCATAGCCAGATTCTTGAGGAAGCTATAAAATTGCTGTTCGTCAGCGAAATTGGTGTGGAATAGTATCGCCGCCAACAATGAATAGCCGGCAAGCAGGAAAGCGACAGGTCTCACTTTCCAACCGACAACGATCGCCACTCCGCCCAGCAATTCCAATGCGATAACCACATACAGAAGCACGCCTGGAATTCCCTTGCTCACCATGAAACCTTGCGTCCCGGCGAAATCGTGAAGCTGCTCGTAGCCTGAAATTATGAAAATCGTGGCAAGCAATAATCTGCCCGCAAGATCAATCACCGCAGCGTGATTCTCAAAAGTCTGGTCAATATTCATCGTTAATCTCCTGCATTCAAATGTAAGTAAGTCGAGTGTCTATGCGCTGCCTGTCTCCTTTACCTGAATTTCACCAACCAGAGGCAGCACCTCGTTGATAATCGTATCTAACTAGCCGAACTGGTTGCACGAATCGTAATCTCCTCAACGCCCAACGGAGCAAATTTGGTCAGGTGCTCGGCACACTCCTGTTCCGTACTTGCACGTTCCTAAAGCGTATCAGTCCGCCGTTACTCTGCAGTCCGATCGGACCGGTGGAAAAGCTGTCATCCTCAAATTCGACGATCAACATGTCATTTAGTTTGACGACAATTCGTGAGCCGATCACGGAGATGTCGAAAGAATTCCAGCGATCACCCGCTTGAATGGCAACGAGTGGCGCGGCGAGATTGATAATGGATCCAGTCGCGTTGTCTGGATTGGAATGCAGGTCATAAATATTCAGTTCGTAGCAGGTCTCATTGGCGATTTCCTCCGGGTTCTGGCAGCGAAGAAACACGCCGCTGTTCGCATCGGGGCTTGGCCAGAATTCAACGTGCATTTCGAAGTCGCCGTAATGATTTTTTGTGACCAGATAACTGTGTTTCCCATCGACGGACTCGACATAGTTATCGACTATTTGCCAAGTTGCATCACCAATCTTGTTGAAGTTATCGAGACTGTCACCCGAGAAAAGCGATTCCCAACTGAAGGTAGACGGAGCGGGGGACTCAATTGAGATTTCCGGCGATTCGTTTTGTTTTTGGCAAGCTGTCAACAGCAATATGAGTGCGCTGATTACAGTCAATTGCTTCATAACATCCTCATCCTAGGTCAGCGGCAGGCCGGCAAACCAACCGGCAAACGCGATCCACGACTGTGTATCGGTAATCATCAAGTGCAGGATCTGGAAAATGACGAACACCGCCAATGCATATTGAAACACGCGTCCGCCCGCATTCTGGCGGCGATCCGAGATAACCAGCGCAAGCAGCAACAAATCGACCATCGGCCAGGTGACAAACTGGTACGGAACGGACCAGGAAATCGAGGAAAGATTAAACTTGAAAACACGGACAAGAATCGGCTCGATCATCAGTATGCCGGTGCAGATCATGTAGCGCGAATGTATTGACGGGGTGCGCCGATTGAACATAGCCATGCCGTATAAGACAGCAAAAAACAGTGCGAAGCCGAGCTGGATAAACAGAATGAAATGCCGGCGGGCATCCGCTTGTTCCGCCAGCGTTACGATCTGGCTGTGCGCGAGCAGGATGATCGTCAGGCATACCAAGGGAGCGAGCACGTACGAGACTTTGCCGAGTTTTCGGTGCAGCGCCCGCTTGTTGTTGCGGATCAGGAAGGGTTGCGTGATGAGTAACGCCAGCCAGGACGCCGCCATGATGACGTGAAAATGTTTGTACTGACTGATGTCCGCCTTATAGTCGCCAAAATCTCCCAAAACGTGCGCGAAATAAGGTTGCCAGAATGCAATGACTGCCAAAACCAGCAGGGCGATGAAGTAAAAACCGGCGTTGCGATATTTCAAGAAATCCGATGCCATTGTGTGTCCTCATCTCGTAATTCACGATCAAATTCCACGCCGCCCCGCCACATACTAGCGATGTCTCTGGCAGCCATAATGATGACCGTCGGATCACCCCGGACCAGCAGCAAATCCGCGCGTTTTCCCGGAGCGATCACACGACGATCAGTTGCGTCGAAAGTTCTGGCGGCATTATTACCCACGTCGATTGCCGTTCCGGACGATGATCTATTGCGCAGCATCGGGTGAGTTGAGGTAGACACCTTTCACATTCAGCTTGAACCATTCGTCATACATATCCATGTCGCTGAATTGTTCGAGCTCGACCGTTTCCACGGTTTGTTCAAGCGAAAGACCGCTTTGTTTCGCCGCAGCGACTGCGTCATTCAACGCTTCGAAATATTCCCGAAATTTGGTGACATCTTCCTTGGTGCCAATCGAGCCAAACCCGGAGGCTTTGCCGTAATGCCCGTGCGCGACCAGCAGGGTATCGAAATCCAGAGCTTCGATGATGCGTAACGCATCGACCCAGTCTGGAAAATAGCTGTTGTGTCCAAGATCGCCGTACGCCACGCGGTCAACCCAGAGGGAGTCGACCGCCAGCACGGTGCGCTCATCCGGGTAATACACAGCAATCAGGTTGTCAGTGTGGCTTTTGCCAATGTAGATAAGCTCTACCGTTTTGCCGCCAAGATTGATCGAGGCGCGGTCAGAAAACGTCAGATGCGGAGGCAGTGCAGGATTGTCCGGTTCTGCGGCCAATGCCGGCACTACATTCTCATGCGCGATGATAATTGCGTCCTCGAAGAACTCGGCGCCCGGCGCGTGATCGTCGTGATGATGGCTGTAGATTACGTACTTCACCGGAACATCGAAACGGCGATCCAGCTCTGTTTTGATCCAGGCGGCTGTTTTTTGGGTGATCGGATCCGTGAGGATGATGCCATCAGGCGTTACGAGAAAGGCGGTAAAAGTATTGTTGTCATCCTGTATGTTAAACAGGCCACCCACGATATGCTTTATTTCGCGTCGCGATTCCGGGTCGACTTCGACTCGCTTGACGATCGGGATTCCGGCGTAATACGCCGACAAATCCGCGATATCAATATCTGACAATCCCTGGGTCAGTGGCGTCATCAGGGGATGAGCGCGTTTGCTGTTGCGATAGCGGTGAAGCTGAAATACCAGGTACTTGTTTTTCTGGCCGGCAAGCACCGGGTAATAGCGATGTTCGCTAAAGCCTTCCTCGCCATGGCAGACGTTACAGGTCTCGGCCTTCGCGCGACCGGCCACCGGGTCCCCTTTGATGTCCGGCAACACCTCCGCCCAAGCGGGTGGTTCTTGTGCAATCGATGTCGAGTTTAGGAATGCGATAAGCAAAGCAGGAATCAGGATTTTGGGTATTGCGTTCATGTCGGATCCTTAAAGTACTCCCTAATCCTCCAGAACAAGTTCTTCTTTGTGTCCGAAGCCCTGGGAGTTATCTATGTAAAAAATGCTCGATGGTCGAAACCTGTAAAAAAGTACCTTTGCGACTTTACTGGCCATGGCGTCGGACATTTCGTCTGGTTTTCCAAAAAATTGGCCTACATCCGGAAATTTCTGCGTAAATGCGCCTGCGATTTCCGCATGATCCGCCAAGCGGCCAAGTTGACTAACCTTTCCGGACAACTGCAAGCCCTTGATATCAGACCAATTGTTGTAGTCCTCGTTGATGGTCGCTGCCGCCCGAGCGTTGTTCGCCAGGTCTTCTCCGTGTCGGCTGGAGGGACTGCTGATGAAGTAGAGGTCGAACCCAACGTTCACGTAAAACACGGACGCTGCGTGTGCCTGCCCTTGGTGCAATGTTGATAGTGACATCGCGTTGTGCCCTTCCAGGTAGCTCTTTATCCTGTCTTCGAGAATGTTCTTCTCCACAGCCGTCAATAACCGTACTTGGCCCACGTCTCCAGCGCTTTCTTCTGTATTTCTTCCGGGTAAATGCTATCGAACGAACACCGACCCGGAATGTCTTCAGGGTCCCAGTCCGGTGGCCATGTGCAGTCGAAGTATGTCCTCGCGCCCATCAGGTATTTCTGTTCACGTTTGCTGAGGAATGGAAACAATGCGATCGCACGGCTACGGTCCAGTGTCACTATGCCGTTTTTTGGGTGGCACTTGGTGAACAGGGCGTGCATCACCTGGCCGATATCGAATGGATCGACATCGTCCTCCACCACGATAATCCAGGGTGTCGCAACGCCCATGCGTGATGACCATATCGCATGCGCAACATCATCCGCTCTGGCCCGCCCGCGCTTTATGGCCACCACCGTCAATAATGTCGCTGCTTCGACGAGGCCGGAGACACCGGTAACGGGCAGGCCCTGAGCACGCAATATCTGCAGGAATTCACCGGGTTTGGTCACCGAGTGAATGACATGGGTGCTGCTCGGTGGCAAACCCTCGCTACCGGTTGTCAGGATTGGATTGTTTCGATGCGTGATCGCCTTGATTCGGATAACGTATCTCGGCTCACGCGCGCCACCCATGTAGCCGAGAAATTCGCCAAACGGTCCTTCCGTTTTCATGTCGCCCGGATGAATCTCCCCTTCGAGAACGATCTCTGCGGTAGCCGGAACCATCAGGTCAACGGTTTCACATTTGACAAGCTTTATTGCCTCACCCCGGATACCGCCAGCCGTATCCACCTCTGATTGCTGGTGCGGGATCGGGGAACCGGCAATCATGGTGGTAATCGGTTCGGTGCCCAATACGATCGCGACCTCCATCGGCTTGCCCTTGTCTTCCCAGGCCTGTCGGTGCTTCATGACGTGCGTATGCGGCCCGCTCTGGATGCCGATGGTATTCTTGTCATGAACCATGTGCCGATGAATTCCCCAGTTGACCCAATCGCTGTCTGGATCTTTGCTCACGGTAAGATGCCACACGCCGATGAATCGGCCGCCATCGCCGTCATGAACCATCGGAACGGGAAATTTCCATAGGTCCACATCGTCACCGAGCAGGATGTTTTCTTTGCAGGGACCATCCTTCACGATCTCGGGCTTTATCGGTGACTCTCTGCCCTCAATATACTTGTCGATCATGTCTTTCACCGGTGTGTCCGGATCCATACCCATGGCAATGGCCAGTTTTCTGTGATTGCTAAGAGCCTCGCCGAACAGAGCATGGCCCGGGTAATCTTTGACGGATTCGAAGAACGGTGAGGGAAGACCCTCCTCATTGGAGCGGCGAATCATTGCGCACGCCTCAAGGTTCCAGTCGATCTCTTCTTTTATGCGAACAACCTCTCCCTCGTCTTCGAGTTTTGAGATGAATTGTCTTATATCGTCGAAAGCCATTGCTTAGTCCTTGTTTAAGTTCAATACATTATGTTTGGGAGCCATAGCGCAAGTGCAGGAAATGCAATGATCAGTGCAATGGCAACAACGTCCAGGTACAGAAATGGCAATGCAGCACGATAGATGCTTGCCATGGTGGTATCGGGTGGCGCGACACTTTTCATTACGAACAGCGACAGACCGAAAGGTGGAGACGTTGTGCTCATCTCCATGTTAAGGAGGAATATGACGGCAAACCACAACGGGTCGAAGCCGAGTTCAGTGATAACCGGCAGAAACATTGGCACGGTAATCATCATGATTGGCACCACGCCCATGAACATACCCAGAAAGATCAGCACCAACATTATTGCCACGATAATCAGCATCGGCGGCAGAGACAGCCCGACGGTGAACATGACCAGCCCGGCGGTTGCTCCGGAAAAAGCCATGATCTGGCTGAAAACTGTTGCGGCCGCAATAATCATCAACATCATGATCGTGATCTTGAACGCATTTCGAAACGATTTTCTGACCATGTCCCATGTCAGTGAGCGATAGGCAGCCGCGAGGAGAAAGGTACCCAGACAGCCCGTCGCGGCCGCCTCCGTTGGCGTAGCTATGCCGACGAAAATCACACCGACGACAAGGAATACGATTACACCAAGGGGCAAAACGTATTTGATCAGCGCAAGCAGTTTTTCCGCTAGTGGAATTGCGTCAACGTCGTACGGCGGTGCGATTTCAGGCTGCAACCAACACCGAATGACGATGTAAGCTGCGTACAAGAACGCCATCAGAATCCCGGGCAAGATAATTGCGATAAGCAGTCTGCCGATCGACATCTCGCCGATAGCGCCAAACAAGACCGCCAGCGCGCTTGGCGGAATCATTATGGCCAAACCGCCGCTGCCGAGAATCGGTCCGAGGCTCATCGGTTTTTGATAGCCCCGTTTTTCCATTTCGGGAACCAGAGTTGAACCCAGCATTGCGGTGCTTGCCATACTGGCGCCAGTCAGAGTCGACAGCAGTGTGCCGGCACCTAATGCCAACAGCCCGAGTCTGCCGGGCATTCTACCCAGCAGTTTGTCGAGTGCATCTATCAATTTTTGTACCAGACCAGAGTTGTACATCGCCTCGCCCATTAGGATGAACAGCGGTAATGGCAGTAGCGAGAATTTCGTGATCGAGTCGAATGTTCCCCTGATGACGCCGTCCAGCCCGCCGAGTCCGCCCCACATGAAAAATGCGAACACTGTGTTTACAGTGAGGAACGCGAAAGCGACAGGCATTCCGATCAGCATCAAGACGATAAGCCCACCGATCAGAATCGAAAAAAACTGCCACCATTCCATCTACCGGATCCTCATTCGGCGAGTCAGACCAGAACCCGGTCTTTTTTGAGCTCTTCGTCGGGTGCGAGCAAAGCGTGTCGCGTTCGCCTCAGGAACTGGACGGCGAGCAGGAAAAAGCCCACAGGCATGACAGCGAAAAGCGGGAAATCGGGAGGGGCCAGCAATGTCGGTCTGTGTTGCCCCCGCTGCAGGTAGTCGAGTGCCACGTCCGCCCCGGACCACGCCAACAGCAGGCAAACCACGGCACATATCAATGAAGTTGTAACGCTTATTTTTCGTCGCAGTCCAGGCTTTAGCGCACTCACCAAAATATCCATTTCCACATGACCACCTTCCTTAAGGACCCACGCGCTACCAAGGAATGTCATGCAAAAAATAGCGTATTCGCTTAGTTCGATTACCCAGACGGTGCCGCGACCCAGGAAATATCGGCTGAATACTTCCCAGCATACGGAAATCATCATCAGGAAAAGCAAGATCATGCCGGCGTTGGCCAGCAGTTTCAGAACTACGTCGAAGCCATTCCAGAATTTTTTGAAATCATGCACGTCGTCAGCTTACTAAGGTAACAAGTCTTCGTTGACGAGCAATTTCCTGAACTGCGGGCCTCTTTCCGGAGCTTTCTCAATGATGTCAGCCCACGCGGAGTCGTAGGCTTTTTTCAGGAAAGCCCGCGCATCTTCGGTACTAAGTTCAATCACTTGCACACCGTTTTCTTCAATCAGTTTTGTTTGTTCGTTGTTGTAATTGAGGAACCATAGTCCGCCTTCAGGGGATGAGTTCCAAACGTTCGCTTTGTAGTCTTTGATTCTCTGTTGCAGGTCGCCAGACAGCCTGTCCCAGCTATTCGGGTTGACAAGCAGCGTTAATCCGCCGCGATAAAAGCCTGGTTTGATCATGTATTTAGTGACTTCATGCCAGCTTTGAGTTTCCACGAAGCCGGCCGCATTCATCACGAATCCATCGACTACGCCTCTCTCCATCGCCGAATAAATTTCGTGCTGACCCATTAACACGGGTGCTGCGCCGAGCGACTGCATAAATGGCGTAATCGTCGGAAACACCCTGATTTTCTTGCCGATGAAATCGTCCAAAGAATTTACGGGAAAATTTGTGAACATATAAAACGGCACATCGAACGTGAGTTCACCGAGGTAAACGAATCCAATCTCGCGATGCAGCTCTTCGTGAGCGTCATAAAACCCGTTTTCCTGCAGCACATCGTACGTCTGGTTGGAGAATATATTGACGTGCGACAGAGGCGAGAGATTTGAGTAAAAGCTCGGCGATGTCAGGGCCATGTCGACCTGGCCGGTCCTGACCGCTTCGGGCTGCTGAAATGGCCCGATTACCTCGGGCCCTCCCAGGAAATCAATGCGTATCTCGTCCTTGAATTCTTCTGCGAGGGCATCAGCAAACATCATCAGGTTTCTCGGAATGTGTTTGCCTCTGGGCTGGAAAGTGACGACATCGAATACGACCGGGCCGGCAACGATCTTTGGCTCAGATCGCTCATTCATTGATACATACGCAATGGCGGCGAGGCCGCCTAGCAGCAAAACTATTCCGATCTTTCTCATTCTGATTTCCCTATGTGAGTCGAATCCTGGCGATGAACCTGGCTCCGGACGGGGCGAAGCAGCATGCAGATTCAGATCAACAACCCGCAATGAGTATACTGTATACTGAAGACAAGATTCAATCAGGAAACCGAAAGTGATTCGCTCTTGGCGGAAACGGCGTTTCGGTGTGTGTTAGATTGGCCAGGCAAGGGGAGCCTCGCAGAATGTCCTGGTTTCAAACAACAGGAGCTTGATCGTTGTGAAAAGATTAATCATCGGAATATCGGGTGCGAGTGGCGTTATTTACGGCATTCGGCTACTGGAGCTGTTGCAGGTGGACCAGGCAATCGAGACCCACCTGATCCTGTCCAGTTCGGCAAAAAGAACGATTCCGATTGAAACTGACTGGAGCATTGGTGATGTTGAGGCACTGGCTGACGAGACTCACAGTTACAAGAACATCGCAGCCAGCGTCTCCAGCGGCTCCTTCAGGACCGATGGAATGATCGTTGCGCCATGCACGATCAAGACTCTGTCCGGTATTGTTCACTGCTATGCTGACAATTTGCTGATTCGGGCGGCGGACGTAACACTGAAGGAAGGGCGAAAGCTTGTTGTAATGCCGCGGGAAGCACCGCTGCATGTGGGTCATTGCAAGCTGCTGTACGAAGCCGCACAGATGGGAATTCAGATCGTGCCGCCAATGCCGGCATTCTATAACCAGCCGAAGACTATTGATGACTTGATTAATCACAGTCTTGGCAGGGTGCTCGAATTGTTCGGTGTGGATACCGGCACAGTCGGTCGTTGGACGGGAACACAAGAGAAAGCCGCCTGGCCGCCGAGCTAGTCTGGCGGCGACGAAGGCTAGCGCTCCCGCCCGCCGGCAGACTCACGCTTACATCGAAACGCCTATTTTCGCTTGACAGCCATGTTCTTGATTCTGCCTGGCAGGTGCAGGACCTTATGCCATACATCAACAAACGGCATCACGAGGTTATCTGAAAACGTACGGAATCGCTGATTCTGCTCATCACCCAGTCCCAGAACGAGGTCCTTCTGCGGTCCGGCGATTACGAGGGTTCCGAATATCCAGTCCCATATCGCAAACATCGAGCCCATATTTCTGTCCCGGTGCTCAGCCGCATCGCTGTGGTGGATCTGGTGCTGGGCCGGGCTGATAAATATGTGTTCCAGGACATCACCCCAGGAGATCCAGATATGCGAATGCCTCAAATTCGATCCGACATGGTTGAATACTTTGCGCACCGTTGCCGCGAAAAAGACGTCCAACAACGAGAGGTCGTCGCCGACAAAGTATAAAAACGCCCCCGTCACAAAGCTGTATGTAAATATTCTGCGACAGTGGAAGATGAACGATTCGACGGGATGATTTCGGTAGTTCGTAAAAGGCGTTAGCACTTGCGCGGAATGATGTACCTTGTGAAATGACCACATGACCGGCACTTTGTGAAACAACCAGTGTTGAAAAAAACGAATGAAGTCATCGAAGAAAATCAACGCCAGCGTATAGCTGATTAGAAGACCTGCATGACTAAAGTCGGATCGCGAAGCCGGTCCTAAATTAGCTATCCAGACATTTTGAAAAAAATCCGTGAGGAACGCGAAGTACACCAGGAAGGGCGCGATCATAAACACATAGAGTATCGCGTTCAAAAATATAATCTGATAATCGACAACGCTGGATCGGTGTGTCCAGATTCTTTTGGGAAACAGGTAGGCCAGCATGTTGCCGAACGATCGTTCCGGACCTAGTCGACCTTTGCTTTGATAGTAGAAATAGGCGCCAGTTGCTATGACCAGCGATGTGAGCAGGGCAGGCACGAAAAGACGCTGCGCGGGATTGATAAAGTAGGCCAATGGCCTCGTGGCGCCCGCGATGAATGTGTTCAGAAACTCGGTCATTCCTAACTCCTGGTTCGGGGCTACTGAATCAAGCCCTGATTAATCTGGCTTTTTCCGAACAAGATGTCCCGCACCTCGTCCGAATGATCGAACGTCCCGCTTTTTTCAGACAGAATCGCAAGCCCTCGTTGCACCGCCGGTCGTGAATCGATCCGGTCGAGCCATCTCGCCAGATATTGAAACCCGTCGATGTTACCGCCGCTATTCTTGTAGGATCTCATCCAGGTAAAAATCGCAATGTCGGCAATGGAGTAATCTTCGGCAATATAGTTTCCTTGTTCCAGAGCTCTATTGACCACAGCGCACAATCGGCGTGACTCGTTCTCATAACGATCGATTGCGTAGGGGATTTTCTCTTTTGCTGCGAGACTGAAGTGGTTCCTTTGTCCGAAGAGCGGACCGATTCCACCCACCTGGAAGAACAGCCACTGCAATACGTTCATACGACCGTGACTATCCGACGGTAGTAATCTGCCGGTCTTTTCTGCCAGGTAATAAAGAATGGCGCCCGATTCAAACATCGAGATCGGGTTCCCTTCCGGTCCGTCGTTATCCACAATCGCCGGAATTTTGTTATTCGGACTGATGGCCAGAAACTCAGGATCGAATTGGTCCCCCTGCATAATGTTGATCGGGTGAATTTCGTAATCCAGACCCAGTTCTTCCAGCGCGATATGAATTTTGCGGCCATTGGACGTAGGCCAACTGTATAACTGGATCAATATCCCACCCGTAAATGATGTGTTGCATATAGAAATGATGCTATTATACAGTATACATTAACTGTTCAGCTTCGCCTATCCCGCTGAATTATCGGGTCTGCAGTAGACGACGTTGGCATGACTCACTATGGTCCGCAGACCGCAATTTGAGGAGCGAATAGTGCCGCGCAGAGCAGCTTTGTCATTGATCGTGGTGCCTTTTCTGTTGCTGGTTTTGTTGCCCACGCACGCGGCGGATAAACCCAAAATTGCTGTTTTCTCAGGCCCACGCGCAACCATCCAAAGCAGTCCTCCGCTGGTAACGAGCAACAAGGCGCGTTTAAAGTACGGGCTTGACGCGCTGCAGGACCCTGATGGTCGCCGACTTAAATACGATCATCTGGTACCGCAGCGCCTTGCGGCGCCCGTTGAAGTCCTGATCGAGATGTACAGCGCACACCCGCTGGAACAGGACGCAGCCGGGCTGTACGGCCCGCCAGATGGTTACGTCGGTGAGGGTGGCTTATTTCAATCGGAACGTAGCAGCTTAAACGACAAGCCCGTTTACAAAGTAGTGTTGCAACCCGAAGACGGTCTGTTCCTGCTGCCGTACATGGCGCGGCAGGCGGATGGCAGTGCCTGGGATGATGATTGTGCTTTCGCTCGAGCGCCGGCACAAAAATGCAGGCAACCGTTTTTCCCCGACGGCGCACGTGTCTTTGAGGAAATCGACCGTGGGATTTCCGGATTAAACGACCAGGGCAGGTCGAGTACTCTTTCATCCAAAGCCGACTACGATTTTTACAGAGCGCTGCCGTCCGGTGGTTATACCTTGGGCCTGCCTGCCGCGCAGCGCACGGATGCAGGCGTTGGTGATATCGAAGCAGAAGTTCTCGGCGAAGACATGTTCGCCTACAAACCGTTTCACCTGGGAAATTTCACGCGCTTCCATGATCTCGCGAGGGCCAGTAATTCGCTGCAGCGAGCGCTTGATTCCGGTCAATACGCCGGTGGAATCTGGTTCGAAGCCAGCCCGTCGATCGAAGAGACCATTTACTGGCTGAATTTACTTACCGACACGACGGTGCCAATTGTCGGCGTTGCAGCGCAACGTTCGCATCGATTGTTGTCCGCGGATGGACCGCGCAATATCGTTGACTCCGTGAATTATATTTTGTCGAGGGCATGGGCCGACGACAACGGTGCTGACCGGCTCGGCGCGGTCCTTGTTGAAGCAGAAAAAATCATTGCAAGCCGCCAGGTACAGAAGTCGGATGCGAGGCCCGGTGGATACATTGCCACCGGAGATCACGGCGGAGTGCTAGGTAGCATCGGTTCACCGGGCCCGCCGGTCATCTACTTTACGCCGATAATGCTGCACACATGGAAATCACAGCTTAACCTGCGAAGGCTGCCGGCCACTGTCCCTGGCGTTCTCCGTATCGACGGTGAAATTCAAAAAAGGGTTGTAGATGTGAAAGACGAAGACGGCTTGCTCATCGGTGCGCATCTGCCGCGTATCCACATCGTCAAGATGGCCCACTATTCCCAGCAAAGTGCCAGCTCAAACGCTGAGCCTGCCATTGATGTTCTTGCAATAATGAACGCAAAGCTGAATGGAAGCCCATTGGCTGGATTCGTCGCCGAGGGAGAATCACCTTACGGCAACATGACCACGGAACAAGTAAGAGCGCTCGAGATAGCCGTGTTCAGTGGCATGCCAGTCGTCGCAGTGGGTCGAGGTAATGCGGGCGGCCCAACTGCCGTGCGTCCGTACAACGTTTTCATTGAGGGGAATAACCTGACCGCTTCAAAGGCCAGGATACTGTTGATGGCATCCATGCTGAAGTTCGGCAGCCTGCCGCTGGCACTGGATCCGAAGAATGCCAGCGACACAGAGACGAGAGCCGTTCAGAAAGTGATTGCCCAATACCAGGAGATATTTAATACGCATTGAGGACGCTTAGAATAATGAGACGCGGCTTTCACTTGGGTGGTGATTGGCCCCATTTCTGCGCAGAAAGCGGCAGGGACTGTTACTCCGGTGGTTTATACCCTAACGGAGCACCGGTAATTCTAACGACCAGTTTTCGCGCCATTGGAACCATCAATGAAGCGGTCGGAAATGCAACCGGGAACGACGTCGCCCAGGCTTTCATCCACATGAGCAGGAAGTTATCAGGAAAGCCAATATTGACCATGGTCAGGAAAAAAGACATGACGAAGCTCATTCCAAAGGAAATGATGAGGCTCATCAACAGGCTGCCGTATTTTGGATGAATCATAATTTTGAGTTTTCGATGGTTGTCAGCGATTCGATTTAAACGGACATACGACTAAGTGTATCAAACATACAGTATACCAAATCAGTAAATCTGATTAGATCAATAAAATAGGAATTTCGAGAGTGAATAGCAATGATTGAATGGTCGGCCGGCCAATGAGAAAGGCACTGATCCTAGTTTGTCTGGCGTCTGCATGGGTGCCGTTGGCCACCTATGCGCAAGACCAGAAACCGACCGAATCCGAGGATATATTGCTTGTGACAACGCAGTGGGGTGCGCCTGTCGCTGTTCCGCGTATTGACGCGCAAGCCAATATAACGGTCGACGGCCATCTTGATGAGCCCGAATGGGCCACACCGCCGCTGTTCGAAGAATTCGGAGTTATCGAGCCGGATACGCTCGCCACCCCGCGGTACAAGACAGAATTCAGGATGTTCTACACAGACAAGGGCGTTTACGCCTCGTTTGACCTGGAGCAACCGGCCGACACTATTATCAAACGTCTCACGGTCAGGGACGCCTTTGAAGTCAGTCGCGACAACGTTTCTTTTACATTGGACACCTCGGGCGAGGGGCGCTACGGCTATTGGATGAACTTGTCGCTCGGGGATGTGCAAATGGACGGCACGGTGCTTCCGGAGCGCGAGTACAGCCGTGAGTGGGACGGTGCATGGTACGGAGCGACTCAGACAACCGAACGAGGTTGGTCCGCAGAATTTTTTATTCCCTGGTCACAAATGGCCATGCCCAAAGTACAGGGCGTTCGGCGTATTGGGCTTTATTTGACGCGCATCGTGGCACATCTTAACGAGCGCTGGAGCTGGCCGATGCTGCCGGAGTCACAGCAAAAATTTATGAGCGATCTTCAACCGATCGAATTTGACGGGGTCGATCCGCGTCGGCAGTGGAGTGTGTTTCCGTATGCTTCAGTAACCCATGATCGTGTGGTCGAGGAGAATCGCGCTAAGGCGGGCTTCGACATATTCTGGCGTCCGTCCAGCAATTTCCAGTTGACCGCTACCGTTAATCCTGATTTCGGCGCGGTTGAGGCCGACGATGTCGTCGTTAATCTGACGGCAGATGAAACATTTTTTCCCGAGAAGCGGCTTTTCTTCCTGGAGGGGCAGGAAATATTCACGACGTCGCCTCGCGCGGAGTCAGAATTTGCACCTAAGATTACCGTAGTGAATACGCGTCGGATCGGAGCCCGGCCGAGGGCGCCCGATCTGCCGCCGGGCAGCTCGTTGCCCATCAGGGAGGCCATTCGGCCGTCGGATTTGCTGGGTGCCGGAAAAGTGACGGGTCAAATCGGTTCGTTTCGCTACGGGATCCTTACTGCGGTAGAGGATGAAAGTGAGTTTTTAGTGGACGATGAGACGTTCTTTCAGGACGGACGGGTATTTGGTGCCTTTCGCTTGTTGTACGAGGACAGCATAGGCGCCGCCTACCGAGGGCTTGGATTCGTTTCTACGGTAGTCGCACATCCGGATTCCGACGCCGTCGTTCACGGTGTCGACTTCCGACGGTTGAGCAGCAGCGGCGTCTGGGCCATTTCCGGCCAGGTTCTATATTCAGATGTCGATGAAAAAGGCAGCGGGACAGGCGGCTTTACCGATTTTCAATATGTGCCTCGACAGGGCCTGAAGCATGAACTGCAGCTAACCGTTCTGGATGACCAGATCGATATCAATGACCTGGGGTTCCTGGTACGAAATGATACCCGCGATGTTCGATATGGCTATAAAAGAGTGATGTCTGACCTGACGCGAATCAGGGACGCGGCGTACGGTGCATTCGTGCGCTACGCGGAAAACGGTGAGGGATTCAGAACGAATGGTGGCGCGGGCATAAACGTGGAGGCGATACGGAATAATCTCCACGGAATAAGTTTCGATCTTTCCTGGTTCGGTGATCGATACGATGACCGAAATAGCTTTGGTAACGGCACCTTCAAGAAAGATGCGATAATCAATGCCGCCGTCAGTTACAACACAGACGAGTCCAGGCCTTTCAGTGCGTTTGGAAGATTTCGCACTAATGGTGAGGCTGTAGGAGGGCGAACATACCAATACGCGGCTGGAATCGAATGGCGCCCCAATGCACACGCCCACTTGAATCTCGAACTGAAATATGACGTCCGGGACGGTTGGCTGCTGCACCAGGAAGACCAGAACTTTACGACCTTCGATGCGACGCAGATTCAGCCGGAGTTAAGCTTCGACTATTTTCTGACTGCCCGGCAACATTTCCGCGTCGTGCTTCAGTGGGTGGGATTGCGTGCAATAGAAGACGAATTTTTCACTCTGGATATCGACAGCAATGAGCTGATACCGGGCGCAAAACCGCCAGGCCCCAGTGACGATTTCAGTGTTTCCCAGCTGAATTTTCAGCTTCGATATCGTTGGGAAATGGCGCCGTTGTCGGATCTGTTGATTGTCTATACCAAAGCCGATGCCAGGCGGACGGATCTGCAGGAATTCGGCGACCTGTTTGACCAATCCTGGAATATGCCACTCGGTGACCAGTTGGTGGTGAGACTGAGATACCGCTTCGGCACCTGATTCATCGCTGTGCGGACTGTTGTTTCTTCGAGGCGAAGTAGGAGTCGAGACTATAAGTCCTGGCGCCGTGACCGACGATGAATAACAATCGGCAGGAGTTCGGCAACAAGACCGTGTGCCGTTAACAGCCCTTCAAATCGCTCGTAAGCAAGAATTTTTCTGACGGGTGACCGGATAAAAATAAATGCAATGCATAGCCGGCCCGCGAGATCGAAGTAATTGCCAAACTGCGCGAGCAGTCGGTCTGTGTTTATTTGATCACCTATCTTGCGCCATTACTGTTCAAGTGACTCTAGCGCGGTCTCGTAGTAGGTGAGATCAATAAAGTCATCGAGATTCGAAAGATCCGCTTTTGGTGCGCCATATTTTTCTCGCAACGATATGACCGTCCTTACGCCCTCCGGATCGAGCGCGGCTCGCGGCGTAAAGCCATAATCGCCTGATAGCATTTGTGAGAGGGTCTTGCGCGCGATCGCGGGGTCCATCGAAGTATGCTTACTGACGATAGCGACTACTTCCTCGCGGCGATCGGTATCGTAGACGATGTCCATGGCGTTGCTATAGGCACGAATGAATGACACCACAGTCTCTGAATTGTCCGCCGCCCAGGCTGCACTTACGCCGAAACTTGACCCCTGGTAGGGACCAAGCCGGGCCAGGCTGTCATCCAGGTGTTTAAAGCCCGCGGCATAAGCCTGGTTGATATAGTTTCCCACCAGCAATGTTGCCCGGTATTCACCGTTCTTTAGCGCCGTAACACGTTTGGCAGTGTTGCCTGTTTCGACAAACTCGTAGTCGTCGACGCCGCCTCTTTCCAACATTTCCTTCAGGACGAAGGCCCAGCCAGTGGTGAGGGCATCGACACCCAGGATTTCGCCATTTATATCGCTGTACGCATTGACGTCATGTGAAACAACGAGGTCGAGCTTCATCGTCGAGCCGCCCATAACAACCCGGATGTCAGGGTCCCGGTCGAGCGGAGCAGCCCCCTGTCCCGATTGATAGGCGAAAAAGTTATCGATGGATGCCTGGGCTATGTCGTAATTACCCTTGACCAGTTCAGTCATCAGGTAGATCGAATTTGGCGCATTCTTGACCGATACCGACAGATTTTCTTCTGCAAACAATCCGGTCTCTTCCGCCACGTAAATACCGGTGGCCATGATGCCGCCAAACAAGACGAGTCGCACTTCCTTCGTCTCCGACGCGGACGAGCAGGCTTGTGATAGTCCCAGAAACGCAATCGCCAGCCCTAAGCGTGCATGCATTGAAAGTGTCGCCCGCTTACAGAATAAATTCGGCATGATCATCGAATGAGTATCGGCGCGACCGGCGATCCGCCGTTTCCTACGATGGGGATCGTTGAAACAATTAGCGTGGAGATGTAGCAGGATTTATTCACCTGACCGGACTCCGCGATAGCAACAGCACGCTCTTTCTCGCAGGTCACCGAGATTAACTCGAGGTCGAGATCCTCCATCATGTAAATGCCGTTGTTCAACCAGCTGAGGTGTCCGAAGTTTTCGAATTCGAATCGTTGATTCTTAACCGTGGCTTCGACGCTCTTGTTGTCACCGCCGACCAGGACCGGTTTGCGGTTGACCGACCACTGAATTGCCCGGGCATCAAGCCCTGGCCCGGCAGGGCCGAAAGTTTCTTTGCCGCCATTCAAATATTTCAGCCTTTCATCACGCGGATCGCTGGGATTCGAGGTCCAATAGCGTCCGGCCCACCCTGTACGAAACAAAATGGCGTCGCCGGGTCTGATGTCATCCAGTGTCAGGCCCTGGCGAACCATAGCCTGCTCAACGTCTTCGGCGCTAAACTCGTAGTCAGACGGGGGGAACAGCCCTGGGTCACGTCCAGCAGCTTCTTCCTTATCGCGTAGCGGCGCCGCCAGATCGATCAAAATGGCTCGCGCCACCAGTGTGCCTACGTTTTCCATACCCATTTTGCTGTGTCCTCGGAAAATGTAGTTATCTCCGGGACTGCCATTCGGCAGATCCCCTGCGTCACCCTCCGCCAGTAAATGAAATTCAGGGTCGCGAGTGTTGAAGCAGTTATAGGTAATTCCGCGTTGTGTGGTGTGAGTAAATCCGTCGAACTGAGTGCCGAGCGACGTGAGCAGCGTGCCGGACGCTTTTGAATTGTACGTGCTGTTGCCGATCAGCTCTTCGTTGTTAAAAATTGTCGTGCTGCCGTTCTTGCCTGGCCAGTCGCCGAGATTGCTCTTCGTGTCGAGATGAGCCGTAAAGCCCATTTGGCCCGGATCAAGCGGGTGCGACAACGGGTAAACCTGGCCAAGTCGAATCAGTCCGAGGTTTTGCTCAACTCGCGCGGCGGTAAGGTAATTCAAATTACCCAATTCGTCATCTGGGCCCCAAAGGCGTGTCGTGGGATTGTCACAAGGGTCGGGCAACGTCAGTTCATACGGTATATCGTCCATCGGAAGCGTCACAGGGGTTTGTGCAACCGCAACTGGCTCCAGCGAAGCGAGATAAGCGGCGATGGCAACCATGTCGCTCTCGGTGAGATCGGCGACTGTCGGTTTCATCAACGCGCTCATCACACCGTCGCGATCACCGGATTGAAAGTCACGCAGTTGACGTACTACATAAATTGGATCGATACCGCGGATACGCGGTACATCGGCAAGTCCCTTGAGATCCTCTCCATGACAGAGGCCACATGCGATGGTGATTCCTCCGCCACCGGTGCTTACAAGGTTTTCGCCCTTCGCTACACTGCCAACCGGCACGTAGACTTCGAAGCCCGAATACGGATGTTTGGAAATCGTATACTCTTCGTTCTGCGGCAACACCACAATGCGGTTGCCCATTGGCTCGTTACCGCCTTCTTGTGCCGGTAACCGCAATCGGCTTTCGCCGATAAAACTCTTGGGCACGGTGCTGGACTCGATGACTTTAAACCAACCGGCTTTGGGCTTCAGCGCTGCAAAATATTCGGCTGCTGCGAGGACTTCCTCATCCGATATATTGCCTGCAAATTTGTTCATCCAGCTCGCGCTGTCTTTGCGTGCGCCAGACTTGAAATCGGCCATTTGATTCTTGAAGTACTGTACTGGCAATCCCGCAAGGTGTCCCGACTGAGGGTGCCCCATTCCCGATGCCATGTGGCACGCAGTACATGCTTTCACCGGATCTTCGGTATGACTTACAATTTCCGGCATTGGCAGGTGATCGTCCGGAAACCAGTCCGGAGGGTTGAGATCATCGTCAATCTCCAGCAGCGTGTACGACTTATCGCTGCCCGGAATAGTCCGCGGCGCATTGACATCAATTCCACTGGGTGGGTGATTGGGGTCGAATTTCGGATACGCCCATTCGAAGTCGGCGACCGCGATCTGGGCCAGGAATGATGTAGCCACTAACAGAGACGCTGCTGTCTTCATATGTACGAGACCTTATTGAGTAGCTCCAGTTAAATTTCGTGCCTCTATCAGTGCAGGGAAATTTGTATCTGCTGCACTCCAGTTAGTGGCCAAAGCTTCGTAGGCTCTGCGAGCTTCGTCGTCCTGACCCTGTGCCGCCGATGCCCGAGCCAGGCCGAGCAAAGACGCGGATCGTGCTTTGGCAAGCGACAGCGCGATTTTAAACTGTTGCCTGGCGGCGTCGTGTTCACCCTGTTCCGCCAGCACTTCACCCAAAAGTTCATGGGACGGCTTGGGTGGCCACGGTGGTCCGAAACGCCGAGGCATTGCGTACTCAATTTCCGTCGCTTGTTGCAGCAGTCGAACAGCCTGGTCCGTGTTGCCCTGAGCATTATGCATCAACGCTTCCAACTCGAGCAGCATGACGTCCTTTGCTTTCTCAGACCAGTTCAGGTCATTCAGCTTCATTTCCAGACCGGCCAGGCGCTCATGGTAGACTTCGGCATTATCGAGGTCCGCGGCCTTGATTGCGGCGGCGGCTTTTACGTAGTAATACATGGATGATCGCCTTGCAGGCATCTTGTCGGCGTCGAATTCCAGATCGACAAAGTCTGCATCACCATATTCAGTGTCCACGAGGTACGCCGCCCAGGTTTCGACAAATTGGCCACCTCTGGCCGCGTCTTCGGCGACAATGTCCTGGAACTGCTGCAGATGGTCTCGTGCGGACTTGTATTTGCCTTCCTGCAGCAAGCTATAGACCAGCCAGCTCAGTGCGTGGGCTCCACCGCCATTGACAGGTTTGTCGTTGCGCTCGCCCCAGGCCTTTCCAGCCGCAAAGGACTTTAAATTCGTGCGAGTCGCCTCATGCCACATGCCCAGCGGGAAGAAAATATGCGACGGCATATGCAGGGCGTGAGTCGCCGCGGGCGCGATATCGGCATAGGTCAAGGCTGGGCGCAGGCCAAGGGGTGCGTGTATCGGATCGTCGTAGGCGTGAATTAAATAATGCACAGCGCCTGGGTGCAGCGGATTCCTGGCGATTACCGCCTCAGAAACCGCGGCTGATTTCATGTAAATGGCAAAATCACGATCTGGCCCACTGCTGCCAAGCAGTGCCAACGCGTAAAAAGCGGCTGCATTCTCATCATCAGGATTGTCGGCGGCCAATGTTTCCATTGCGTCTGCAAACGCTATTGCTCTCTCGGCGTCACTGCTTTCTTCCAGCAAAACTTCAAGCGCCGCAATGTAGTCCCTTTCGCGCTTTGTCTCCGCTTTGTTGGCACGAACCTGCGGTGTCTCGCCCAACTCGGCCAATACAGCTCTTGCCTTGCCCAACTCGATTTCGTTCCAGAGAACACGGTAATAGGTCATGGCTTCGCCCCAGTAGGCCATGGTGAAACCTGCATCGATTTCACGGGCTTTCTGAAACGCCTTTCTCGCATCCGAGTATTCAAAACTGTGCAACATCAACAACCCTTCCATGAAGTACGGTTGAGCTTCATCCGCGCCGGAATTCGGAAACGTCGTGTGCCCGTATTGGGCCTCGTCCGCTATAGCGGACATACTGAACAGTGAAACGAAGAGGATAAGGATGCGGGAAATGAATTTCTGTAACATTGGCGGAAGCACCTCGATTGCCAGCCAGTTTGTGAGTGTCGCCTGCGTCGGAATGCAGGCGGATGATTAAATGCTTACCATCAAACGATGGCATCCGACGTTTTGATACGGCAGCCGCGAATCGTTCAGGTGATGCCGGTGCTTCACTCGCCGCAGCGTATTTCGGATTTTTACCATATCACGTATCAAATATATTGTATACTTCATGCACGGTAGCGTGGCCGATGCGCCGCTGCCGATTAATGTTATTCAAGGTGCCGAATGCTCGAGCTGTATCACGACTCCGATTCCATCATGTCTTTCAAAGTCAGGTTCTGCCTGGCAGAAAAGGGATTGGAATGGCAGGAGCGCCGGGTGGTTCTTGGAAAATTCGAGAACCTGACTCCCGAGTATCTGAAAATCAATTCCGGCGGCGTTGTTCCGACCCTGGTCCATGATGGCAATATCGTTACAGAGTCCAGCGTCATTAATGAGTACCTTGATGAGGTGTTTCCTGACCCTGCGTTGAAGCCTCGAACGCCGATCGGGCGTGCTCGCATGCGAATCTGGACCAAGTACCAGGATGATGTGATACATCATGCGGTCAGGCCTGCGACTTTTCAGCTAATGATCAAGCAGCGATTCAAGGGGCTGTCCGAAGAAGAAATGGATGCGAAGGTTGCGGCACACCCGATGCCCGAGCGGCGCAAGGCATACCGTCAATGGACAACCGGACCAGTTGATGTTGCAGCGGTGCAATCAGCTATCGATCAGATGCGGGAAATTGTCATGAAACTCGAACAACGTCTTGCGCAATCGCTATGGTTGGCGGGTGATACGTTTTCACTTGCGGACATTGCCGTTGCGACCTTCGTTGACCGAGTAGATCATCTGTTGTTTGATTTTCTGTGGAAAGATCGCCCCAGCGTTCAAGGCTGGATAAACCGGATAAAAGACCGCGCGGCTTATCACCAGGCCAAACCAAAGCACCGACTACCCGTGCCGGATCAGCGCGATGTCGACCTGTGCAAAATAATAACGAGGCATGATTAATGGACAAACAGTTCATCAATATGGACAAGAAACTCTACGAATACATGCTGTCGGTGAGCCTGAAAGAGAGTCCTTCGCTACGTCGTCTTCGCGAAGAGACATCGCTGGAGCCAATGGCGGTTTTGCAGATTACGCCGGACCAAGGCCAGCTTCTGGCACTGATGGTTAAGCTGTTGGGTGCGAAACGCGTCCTGGAGATCGGCACGTATACAGGCTACAGCGCCATGTGCATGGCGGAGGCATTGCCCGCCGGCGGCCAGGTAGTCACTTGCGATATCAGCGTCGAATGGACTGACATAGCTCGGCGTCACTGGCAGGAGGCAGGGCTCGCAGACCGCATTGAGTTACGCATTGGGCCTGCCGTAGCTACTATGGAAAGCATGTTGGCCGACGGTCACGAGCAAGCTTTTGATGTTGCTTTTATCGACGCCGACAAAGTGAATTACTGCAACTACTATGAACTATCAATGCAACTGGTACGTTCCGGTGGCTTAATATTGGTCGACAATACTCTCTGGAAGGGCAGGGTTGCGGATGACAGTATCCAGGACACCGATACCTGTGCCATTCGCGAAGCGAATTCCAGAATCTTCAACGACACGAGAGTGGATGTCAGTGTAAATCCAGTGGGTGATGGATTGACGCTGATCCGCAAACGATAGCCCGGGAAAAGACGGGTGACTTGCTTGTTCGGATGACGTATAATGTATACAAGATTCAGTACTCGCTGCGTTGAATTAGTGCTTTTTTGGCAGTTACTTCGCGTTCCCATCTAAATAAACATTAAAAACAAATAGTTATAGTGAGCCTGCTGCGATAGTGCGTAAACGGGATCGCTGACAATTTATTGAGGAGTTAGACCTGAAATGCGTGAAGAACTTGTATCATTTTATAGCGAAGGAATGCGATTGGCGGGCATATTGCGTATGCCCGAGGCCTCGGACAAGCCGCACCCGGCGATAGTGCAGGGGCCCGGCTGGCTCGGATTGAAAGATGCGAAGCTATATCTTCGTTATCACAATGCGCTTACGGATGCGGGTTTCGCAGTATTGATTTTCGACTATCGTGGTTTTGGCGATTCTGAAGGCGCGACCGACATCCTGTTGCCGTCAATGCAGTTGGACGACCTGATCAATGCGGTCACGTACCTGACCACGCGCGAGGATATCGATGCCGACAACATCGGTGCGTTCGGTTCAGGCGGCACGGGCGGTGGCAATTCAATCTTACTTGCAGCGACCGACTCGCGTGTCAGCTGTGCCGTTTCTCAGGTACCTGTAGCGGACGGTGAAGACTGGTTGCACCGTATGCGTTCCGAATATGAATGGCTTGATTTCCAGGCATCACTGGAAGAGGACAGAAAACAGCGCGTCCTCACGGGACAAGGCAAAAAGGTACACCCCCGCGAAGACATCATGGTGCCGACGCCGGAACGTAAGAAAACCACGATAAAGAAGGATGTTGATGGACGCATTCCCACCGAAGTGTTATTGCGCAGCGCCGAGGCGATATGCCAATACCGGCCGATTGACGTGGTCCATAAAGTGCCAGCTTTGTTGGTCATTGGCGTGGAAGGTGATGCCACTACACCGACCGACCATGCCATAGCGTTATACGAAAAGGCTAACGAGCCCAAGAAAATTATTATTCAGCGTCATACCACCCACTACGCTGCCTATGAAACGTACGGTGACGAGGTGACACCGGCAATCGTGGAATGGTTTCAAACGCATATGAATCGGGGAAATCTCGATATTCAATCAGCGGGCTAGCAAGGAGAGATTCATGTCTGAAAAGACCAAAAATATGAAATTCGGATTGTTGTTGCCCCATTTCGGAAAATACGCGACCCGAAGCCGATTGATTGACGGTACTCGACTGGCTGAGTCATTGGGGTTTGATTCAGTGTGGGTGCGTGACCACCTGGTTTTTGAACCACACGCGGAAATGGAAGCTGCAAACACAACCTTTTACGAGGCCTTGACGACGCTGTCGGTCCTGGGCGGCATCACGGAAAAGATAACCCTGGGTACAGGCTCGCTCATTCCCTTTCGGCATCCGTTGCACACGGCCCTCTGTCTTGGAACCATGTCCAAGTTGCTCGGCAACCGTTTTATCATCGGTTTTGGTGCCGGCACTTTTGATCACGAATTTGAAGCGATTGGCATGGGCGGCATATTCAGGCCCGAATTGGTGGAATCCAATGCCAACATTTTTAAGAGAGTATTTAACGAAAATAATGTTTCGTACAAAGACGATCACTACGAATTCAAAAACGTAAATCTCGAGCCGAAACCGGATGGTGATATTCCTTTCTGGTACTGCGGTGCAACGCCTGCCTCAGCTCGGCTGGCCGTCAAGTACGCAGATGGCTGGATGCCAGGGCGCACTACTTTGAAGACAGTCGTGAAACGCCGTGAAAAGATGATAGAGATGTCTGCGGAGGCCAATCGATCGGTCCCAACGATCGGTATCATTCCACCAACTTCGATTGGCAAAACACACGAGGCAGCCTGGAAGGATCTCACAATCGATGGTTTGTTGCGCTGGGCGAATGAGCGTGGCAAATGGTGGGTCAAACCTGAATCGGGCGAATTCAAAACCGCGGAAGATATCGAGGGTTCATTGATCGCCGGTTCTCCGCAAGAGGTCATTGAGCAAGTCGAGAAATTTGCTGAAGCAGGTGTTGACCACCTGGTATTCGACGCGCGTCTCGGTTTCGACCGCTGGTTCGAGCAAATCGAATTGTTGGGTGACCAGGTGCTTCCCGCGCTGCGCAAGGGAGATAGCTAAGGAACAACAATGAATATTATTGAAACAGTCGCGAAGGTCAAGGAGCAATATCAAAACCTCCTTGAGACTGCTAAAGACGATCACGAGTGGGCGTATGCCTGGCGTGGTGAGATCAACAACGGCGGTTTCCGGGCCAATGATTTCCTGATGGGGGAAATCGTCGACACCGGTAAATGTATAGGTTGCGCTTCATGTGTCGCGATTTGCCCCACCAATGTTTTCGACTATGACAATGAGCTACCGGTCAACGCGCGTCCGGACGCCTGCGTGCAATGCGTATTGTGCGCCGACGTTTGCCCGGTGCTTCGGCCATTGGACAAGGATTTGCCTCAATTCCTGAAGTACCGGGACGATGTGAAAGACGAGGGTTTCGGGCCTTACAGCTACATGCTCTACGCGCGGGCGACAGATCCGGAAATTCTGCAAAAAGGGCAGGATGGCGGAATGGTCACGGCATTGCTCCTGCATCACTTCCAGACCGGGCGTTTGAAAGCGGCCGTGGTCGGCGATGTCCTGCCGGAAAACAACCAGATCGGCATCCACAAACTGGCCGATTCGCGTGCGAATTTGCTGTCTTGTGCGGGCTCACGCTATACCTATTCACCCAACACGCTGGCGTTGGTCGAAGCGATGGAGCAGGGCATTGCGCCACTGGCGGTCATCGGAGTTCCGTGCCAGATCAACGGCGTTCGACTGCAACAGAATTCGAGCATCAAGTCCGAAATGACGAACTGGTATCGTGACAACATCAAGCTCACCATCGGCCTGGCCTGTTCGGAAGCGTTCACCCATGAAAGCCTGCAGAAACTGGGGGAAATGCTCGACATCGACCCGGGCAGAATCGACAACATCAATATCAAGGGCAAGGTCGTCGTGCGCCTTGATGATCAGGATGGCGAGGTACTCAACATTCCATTGCGCAAGTACCGGGAATTCGCGCGGCCGGCATGCCTTTATTGTACCGACTACAGCGCCGAGACTGCCGACATAGGTGCCGGTGGTATCGGTATTGACGGCTGGACTTGTACCTGGGTTCGAACCGAAGCCGGTCACGAAGCGCTTCAGGCAGCGATTGATGATGGTTGGCTGGAAACACGTCCTATTGAGGATGAGCCAAGGGGTTACGACTTGACACGAAAACTATCACTCGCCAAAAAGAAAAACAGGCCACACCCGGCTCGCATGCCGACTCTGGCTGAGCGTGAAGAAATGAATTACCTGGATCCCAAGACCTTTTATACGAAGGGCCCCGGGGCTCCGCCGCCGAAGGATCCAGAACAGGCCACAGCCGCATGAGCAGCCCGGTATCGGACCTGTCCGATAATAAAGAGGGCGCCGCGAATACCGACATTCCGGAAACCATTTCTGATATCAATGTTATGGTTGCAGGGCGTGGAGGCGACGGCTCGCTGACGATTGTGACGTTGCTGAGCCGGCTACTGAGCCGACGGGGCTTCCATATGTGTACGGCCCGAAACGTTGCTTCCCGGATCAAGGGGGGGCACGCCGCTGCCATGCTTCGCGGATCACTCGTGCATCGTTGGAGTATGGGTGACCATCTTGACGTCGTGGTCGGGTTTGATGCACAAACGCTAATCGAGGCCGGGCCGCGCCTGCGACCCGGCAGCGTTGTAATCTACGATTCGTCGCAGGGCGAGCCGCACCCGGACTCTCTTCCGAAAGGCGTGCGATTATTCACGGTTCCGTTCGGCAGGATGGCAGTTCGCGATCTTCGCAGAGAGTTGTTTAAAAACAGTTTCAGTTTTGGCGTAGTCACCCGCGTTCTTAATGTTGAGGACAGCGAGGCGATCAGCGTTCTCTCAGGCTATGTGAAGCGCTTTTCCAAGAATATGGCGGCAGCCAATGTTGCGGCATTGAAGGAAGGATTTGAATTTGCCAATGAACTTGGCCTGACGGAAGGCGCAGGATTGCTACCGCTCGAAAAATCGAAGCACCGAAAGCGCCTGCTGATGTCCGGAAACGAGGCAGCCGCGTTCGGTTTCCTGGCAGCGGGCGGCCGCTTCTTCGCCGGTTATCCGATTACGCCGGCGACCGACATCATGGACTGGTTGCGTCCACGGCTGCCAGAATTTGGCGGCGTCCTGGTGCAGGCAGAGGACGAGCTTGCCGCGATAAACATGGCGACCGGTGCCGCCCTGGCTGGCGTCCGGGCTATGACAGCCAGTTCGGGGCCGGGCGTGGCGCTGATGCTCGAAGGTATCGGCAACCTCGGCGCAACAGAAATTCCGCTGGTTATCGTTGATACGCAACGTTCAGGACCTTCTACGGGAATGCCCACAAAACCCGAGCAGAGTGACATTGACATGCTGGTTTATGGTGGTAGCGGAGAATTTCCGCGTATCGTGTTGGCGCCTTGTGACCAGCGAGACGCATTTGAGATTGCTTTTCGGGCGACCAACCTGTCGCAGCGCCTGCAATGCCCGGTAATTATTGCTTTGGACCAGGGAATCGGTCAGAACTCGGTCACGATGGAGCCGTTCGACATGGAGCATCTTAGTATTGACTACGGCAAACGCGTGAGCGCAGAAGATGTGGCTAAAATGAAGTCGTACAAGCGCTACGAAATCACGGAAGACGGCGTTTCCCCTTGGGCCATTCCCGGCACGCCGGGCGGGATGAGCCTTGTAACCGGCAATGAGCACGACGAGTGGGGATTGGTGTCGACTCAGGCGCCGAATCGCCGTCATATGATGAACAAGCGATCACGCAAAATTGACCTGGCACATGACCTGTTACCAAAAGCCAATCGCGGCGGTGTCGTAGGGGCGAGTATCGGAATCCTCTCGATTGGCATGGTTTGTGGTGCCGTCAGGGAAGCCGTGGAACGGCTTGAGCAACAGGGAACGGATATTGAAATCCTGGAGCCGAGGACTATCTGGCCTGTGCTGGAAGAAACCAAAGATTTCGTCAATTCGCATGACCGGACCTACGTCGTGGAACTGAACCATGAAGGACAACTGGCCAGACTGATTACCAGTCAGGGCGTGCCCGCAGAGAAAATCGTTAGCATTCATAAAGTGGTTGGTAAACCCTACAGGCCTCATCAACTAGTGGAAGAAATTCAGGAACGGGAAAGTTCATATGACTGATACGTATACGCCTGGTGAGATCATCTGGTGTTCGGGCTGTGGTCATTTTGGTGTCGAATCTGCGCTGAAGCAGTCGCTGAAGAATCACTCATTGGAACCACACGAGACCATGGTTCTGGCGGGTATTGGTTGTTCCGGCACCATTCAAAACTACATTGGTAGTTATGGCTACCATTCGCTACATGGCCGTGTACTACCGACCGCCACGGGAGTGGCCGCCGCCAATCCTGCCTTAACCGTCATCGCGGCCGGCGGCGATGGGGATGGCTACGCGATTGGTTGCGGTCACCTGATGCACACTTTCAGGCGTAATCCCAGTATTTTTTACATCGTGATGAACAACGGTACCTATGGGTTGACCAAAGGACAGCCATCCCCGACGGCCGTCAGCAGGGCTGATCACGAACACGAACTGGATGCTTTGCTGATGGGGCTCACAATTTCGGGCTCGAGCTGGTTGGCGCGTGGATACGTAGGGCATATGGAACAATTGGTAGAATTGATGGATGCTGGCTTGAAGCACGTACGTGAAAAGCGTGGATTTGCTTTTCTCGAAGTGATTTCTCCCTGCACGACCTTCAACGACAACTACCCATCCTGGCGGGAAATACTCGTTAATCTCGATGCGGACGAATCCTATGATAAAGGCAACAGAGCAACGGCCATTGGTCATTATGCAGAGCTGATCGCGTCAGGAAAGACGCCTTCTGGTCTGATTTATGAGGGTAATGCCAGTACTTTCGAAGATGCGACAGGCGTGACTGCCGACAATCCGGCGGCGTTGCAGAACTTGACGGTTTCGAAGCACATTGGCAAGTTTCAGGAGTACATGGATGCGTACACCATGTAGGATGTGTCGTGTGTCGGCATCAGGTCCTGCACAAGGCAGTATCGTTTCAAATGTACAATCAATGGAGCGTGTGAAAATGACCGCGATGGGATTATCATTGCCAGGCGGCTAGAGTTCTTCGCACCGGAGAATTTTCCATTAGTTGAACCCGGGGACGATATTGTTGAATTGCTTCTGAGTGCATTGCATGAAGAAGAATTCGTCCCTCAAAACGGCGACATCCTGGTGTTCGCACAAAAAATTATATCCAAGTCCGAGAACCGATTTGTCGACCTGTTGAGCATTGTGCCATCGTCCGAGGCAGAAGACCTTGCGACAAAATGTGACAAGGATGCCCGGCTGGTGCAGCTCATCCTTAACGAATCAACGGAAGTGTTGCGTTGCGTACCCGGTGTCATGATTGTTCGCCACAAACTTGGATATGTGATGGCCAATGCGGGCATCGATCGTTCCAACGTCGCGTCGTGTGAGGGCGTCGAGCGGGTTCTACTGTTGCCAGCGTCTCCCGACAATAGCGCGCAGCATTTGAGGCGCGAACTGCAGCGCAAGACCGGCTGTGAATTAGCAGTGATCATCAGTGACAGCTTCGGTCGGCCGTGGCGGCTGGGCACCAGTGGTGTGTGCATCGGTTGTGATGGCATCGCATCCTTGTTAGATCAGCGTGGCGATAGTGATATGTTCGGTCAGGAGCTGATGGTGACCCAGGTGGCCATCGGTGACGAGCTTGCCACTGCCGCATCCCTGTTGATGGGTCAGGCTGACGAGGCCCGCCCGGTAGTGATAATTCGAGGACTGGAGTTCCAGCGCGAACCTGCGTCGGCCCGTCACCTGCTGCGGCCGCCTGCTGAGGATCTGTTCTCTTGAGTTGGCCTGAGAATAAAAAGGTACTTGCGCTGTGCGGCGGTGTTGGTGGAGCGAAACTTGCGCTTGGCCTGACGAAGGTGCTCGCTCCCGAGCAACTGACTATCGTGGTCAATACCGGTGATGACTTTGAGCACCTTGGCTTAACGGTGTGTCCGGATCTGGATACGGTAACCTATACCCTGGCCGGTCTAAACAATGTCGAAACCGGTTGGGGGCGACGAGACGAATCCTGGCAATGCATGGAAGTACTTGAGCAGTTGGGCGCGGAGACGTGGTTTCGACTGGGTGACCGTGATCTCGGTATTCATCTGGCGCGCCGGGCATTGCTGCAACAAAACCGATCACTGTCTGAGGCGACTGCTTTGATTACGAACCGCCTGGGGATTGCTCACAGTATCGTCCCAATGAGCGACTCGCCAGTACGTACAATTATCGATACGGACGAGGGAGAGATTTCGTTTCAGCATTATTTTGTCCGTGAGCAATGTCAACCCGCCGTGCGGGGGATCCGCTTCAGTGGCGCTAGTGACGCAGTATTATCACCCTCTTTTGGAAAGGCCCTGGACGACCCCGAACTGGCGGTTGTCCTGATTTGTCCGTCCAATCCGTTTGTGAGTGTCGCTCCCATCCTGGCATTGCCGGGGATTCAGGACAGGTTGCAGCGGCACAAGGCTCCCGTGATCGCGGTGTCACCAATTGTTGCCAACAAGGCGATAAAAGGCCCAACGGCAAAAATGATGAAAGAACTGGGGCTGGAATTGTCCGCTCTCGGTGTTTATCGACATTATGGCGAATTGCTCGACGGATTCGTGCTGGATGAGCAGGATCGCCGCTTGATAAATAATGTCCAGGAGCCCCGGCGACTGCATTGCTGCAATACTATAATGGACAGTATGGATGACAGAATTATGCTTGCCCGCGAATGCTTGCAATTTGCCGCTGTCCTTGTGTAGCCCTGATTCAGAAAAAGAGACATTGATATGTGGATTATTCTGCCCCTGAAAGCACTTAGCCCGGTCAAGTCCCGGCTGGCTCCGGTACTGTCACCCGATCAGCGTGAAGGTCTTATGAAGGCCATGATCGAAGACGTGCTTGCCGCCGTGCAAAATTGTCCGCAGGTCGAGGGCACATTAGTGGTGAGCAGGGACCCTGCTGTTCCCGCCCTCGCCGCGGACTTCGGCGTCGAAGTACTCAATCTGGAAAAAGATGAAGACCTCAATAGTGCGGTTAAAGCGGCCTCGGATTACCTGTTTGAAAAAGGCGTAAAGCGCGCCCTGATTCTGCATGGTGATATTCCGACGGCGCGTTCTTCTGATCTGAGTCGGATGATTGAAGAGGGCGCACAAAGCGACTTGACACTGTTGGCTTGCCGCCATGGGCAGGGCACCAATGCGCTGCTCACGACGCTGCCGGCGCAGATTCCATTTCTGTACGGACATGACAGTTTCCAGCAACATCTGCAGGCGGCACGGAAATTGGAGCTCAGTATCACGACTATCGAGATTCCGAATTTAGCGCTGGATGTCAATTCGGCTGAAGACTTGCTAGCGCTCTGCCGGCGCTATCATAAAGATGATATCTGGCGGGATAGTCGTACATTCAGATTCCTGGATGCTCTCGGCCTGTTGCACGATACGACGAGGATTCTGGATGACGCGTTGAGCGGCCGGTCGCCAATTGCGAAACACGCTCGCGCACTGGCCCTGGCCAGCGATACGCAGGCGCTGGTATCCACGGCCGCTGCGCTGCGGGATCGCGGGCATGGCAATCTGATCAGTTATTCAAAAAAAGTGTTCATACCTCTGACGCGGTTGTGCCGCGATGTCTGCCACTACTGCACCTTTGCCAAGGTTCCAAAACAAGCTGGCAAGCCGTACTTAAGCGTTGAAGAAGTGCTGGACGTTGCACGCAAAGGCGCCGAACTGGGTTGCCGCGAAGCGTTACTAACGTTGGGCGAAAAACCTGAGCTTCGTTATCGGGTCGCACGGGAAGCATTGGCAGAGATGGGATTCGCAACAACCCTGGAGTACGTGGCACATGTAGCGCAGGCAATTTTCAAGGAAACAGGCTTGCTGCCCCACGTCAACGCAGGCTGCATGAATGCCGATGAAATCGCCATGCTGCGTAAGTACTCGCCCTCAATGGGGATCATGCTTGAGTCTTCGTCGGACAGGCTGTGCGAAAAAGGCATGCCTCACCACGGTTCGCCGGATAAATTGCCGGCAAGGCGGCTCGAAACCATTGCGCTTGCGGGTCAGGCAAATGTGCCGTTTACATCGGGCATATTGATTGGAATCGGCGAAACGCGGCTGGAACGGATCGAGTCACTTTTGGCGTTACGCGACTTGCATGACGAGTACGGTCATCTGCAGGAAGTGATCATTCAGAATTTCCGCGCCAAACCGGACACGCTGATGGCTGACGCAGATGAGCCTGATCAGGACGATCTCTGCTGGACCATCGCAGTGGCCAGGATCATTTTCGGTGCGCAAATGAATATTCAGGCGCCACCAAACCTGGTGCCGGAGTCTCTTGAGGCCGTCATCGAATCTGGTATCAATGACCTTGGCGGAATTTCTCCGTTGACGCCAGATTTTGTCAATCCTGAAGCACCGTGGCCGCACCTGGGTCAACTTGAGACGGACCTTTCAGGTAACGGCAGGCATTTGCTGCAACGCTTGACGGTCTATCCTGATTACGTGCGGGATGCGCAGAAATGGGTTGCTCCCGAAGTGTTGCCACAGGTATTGCGGCTCGCCGACGGTGCGGGATATGCGCGCGAAGATGAATGGTTGCCGGGAATCAGCACCAACGCGCCTGCAGAACTTTTGGATCGTATTTATCATCCAGGACGTCGTACGCGCAGGCTGTCGATGATTAGCGCACTTTTGCAGCGTTGCCAGGCTGCTGGCGCCGAGTCACTGACTACAGAAGAGATTGGTCGTTTGTTCGCGGCCCGCGGTGACGATTTCGCTGCGGTCTGCCAGGCAGCCGACCGTTTGCGGGCAGAGGTGAATGGCAACCTGGTCAGTTTTGTCAGCAACCGCAATATTAATTACACCAACATCTGTTACTACAAATGCAAGTTTTGCGCCTTCTCCAAGGGCAAGGTGGCGGAAGACTTGCGTGACAAACCGTACAACCTGGGTATGGAAGAAATTCAACGGCGTACGATCGAGGCACGCACGCTAGGCGCGACAGAAGTGTGTCTACAGGGCGGCATACATCCGGACTACACCGGCCAACATTACATCGACGTATGCCACGCGATTAAGGAAGTTGTGCCGGATATGCATATCCACGCTTTCTCGCCACTGGAGGTATGGCAAGGCGCCGCAACACTCGGCATGTCGCTGTCCGAATTTCTTCAGCGCCTGCGCGAATCTGGTCTGGGCTCACTGCCCGGGACCGCTGCAGAAATCCTGCACGACGACGTTCGTAAAGTGTTATGTGCGGACAAGATTAATACGGCGCAGTGGCTCGAGGTTATGGAGACAGCACACGACATAGGGCTCAATACGACGGCCACAATCATGTTTGGCCATATCGATAAGTACGAGCATTGGGCGCATCATCTGCTGCTTGTCCGTGACCTACAGTCACGAAGCGGCGGGTTTACGGAGTTCGTACCGTTGCCTTTTGTGGCGCAGATGGCGCCGATGTACCGTCGTGGGCAGTCACGGCGCGGCCCGACCTTTCGCGAAGCTGTATTAATGCATGCCGTGGCGCGCCTGGTATTGCACCCGCATATTACAAATATCCAGGCTTCCTGGGTCAAGATGGGCCTGCAAGGGTTGCAAGCCTGTCTGCATGCAGGTGTCAACGATCTTGGTGGCACGCTCATCAATGAAACCATTACGCGTTCTGCAGGCGCGAGCCATGGTCAGTGCGTCGATGCGAATGAGTTGCAGCAGCTAGCTGTCGATGCCGGGCGCATACCCTGGCAGCGAACGACACTCTATGAGGAACTTCCAACGGACCTTGTTTCAATTAAATAGCGCTGAGTGAATCCTGGCGGCGCGATTATTCGACAATCGAAGGATGCAGGCTAAATGAAATTCGGTGTAATGTTGCCGCATACAAACAAGATTGCCTCAACGGATGCCATCATTCGGACCGCTGAAACCGCTGAGGAATTTGGCTTCCACGCATTGTCCGTTCATGACCACATTGTATTCAACGGATATTGGATCGTTTCCGGTGCCCGGGGTATTGAAGCGCCGGGTGACGACCGGAATCTTTTTGAAGCCATGCAGACCATGACTTTTGCGGCGGCGCGAACCAGCAAGATCCGTCTGGTGGCGTCAGTAATAGTCTTGCCCCTTCGCGAGCCGGTACTGTTTGCCAAGCAAGCTGCGACCCTGGATGTTCTGTCCAACGGTCGCCTCACGCTTGGCTTTGGTGTTGGCCCTCCCCTGACCCCTGGCGACAATGAAACCACAAAGCTTGGCAGTCATCGAAGTAATGCGGGAAAGGAATACGATGCCGTTGGTGTCTATGGCAATCGCGGTCCGAGGACCGACGAGTACATCGAGGCCATACTGGAAATCTGGGAAAACTCATCGGCGACGTATCAGGGCAAATACACTTCGTTCACTGATATAGAAGTGTTTCCCAAGCCGATGCAAAAGCCGCACCCACCAATATATATCGGTGGCCGTTCAGAGTTTGCCATTCAACGCACAGTCAAATATGGCGACGGCTGGAATCCCAGCCAACCCAGCGTGCCACAAATGAGAGAAGGAATAGCGCGTATTCAGGCTCTGTGCAGGCAGGCGGGCAGGGCACCTGTTACGAATTTCGGCGTGAATATTCCATCCGTAATAGCAGCTACTGACGAGGAAGCCGATGCGATCGCGCGACCGACGATTGCCTCGATGTTTCCCGGTGAAACCGAATACCAGGAACGCACTATCATTGGTTCTCCGGACACATTCATCAGGCGCGTTAGAGAGTTCAAGAACGCCGGCGTCAACTATGTTGAATTGAAACCATTGTATCCGGATATGGACCATTTCATGGAGCAGCTGCGGCTTATTCGCGACGAAGTAATGCCTGCCGTGGCGGACTAACGCGCTGCATATGTATCAGAAACAGTGTTCGGCAAATCTGTCTAAACGGAGCCCAATATGACCAATAATTCTTTACTGATGATTTCTATTGGCTTGAGTCTCGGCTTGGCTATCAGTGCTTGCACAGGAGGCCAGGAATTTGAACTCACCCGCATCGACCCGCCTACCCTGAACAAGCACCCGAAATATGCACAATTAACTACTGTTACAGGCGCTATGAAATTCGTATTTGTGGCCGGCCAGATTGACCGCCCTTTGGGTTATGAACCTCGTAGCAATGAATGTGCGCATTCAGACTGGCGCAGCCAGTACATTGGCACGATGGACAACGTCACCCAGGCACTCGAAGCCGGAGGCGCGACCTGGGATGATGTCGTGTTCATTCGGAAATTCACGACGGACATGGAGCAGTTTCTTGCCTTGTCAGACGTACCCCAATACTGGGATCCGGGCAAAGCCCCTTCAAGCACGCTGGTCGAGGTCGTGCAGCTTTCCGAACCCTGTCAACTCATGGAAATTGACGTCATTGCGGTGGTCGCTTCGTATTAGAGACTTCGACCACGTGGATTGGTATTACTAGCCGGTTTCGCTGTCCTGCGGTTCCGTCGGAAGTTCAGGATACGGCTTCAGCATTGCTACAAGAACGCAACCGAACAGCAGGATGCCGGCCATCGCGTACAGGATCTCGTCGTAGCGACCTACTAGATCATAGGCCACGCCCATAAGCAAAGGTCCAGTGGCAGCGCCGACTTTATACGCCGAGTAGCTGTAACCGTAGATTTGTCCAAAGGCGCGGGGTCCGAAATAGCGGCTCGTAAAGTATCCCATAACGTCGAATTCGGCGCCGATGGCCATGCCGACGAGTGCCGCGCAGGCTGCGGCTGCGCCACCGGTCGCGCCATCGGCCAGCCAGGCCAGGCCGATCACTGGTCCCAGCATGAACATGATCACCACCCGCGGTGCAAAGAACTTGTCCATCAGGTATCCAGCTAGCAGCCGCCCGAAAACCAGTGCGATACCCAGATAGGCGAACGTTCCGGCCGCTTCGGCGCGCGTCATGCCACGATCGATCATCAATGGGATCATGTGTATCAGGATCGTCGACGTCGTTAAGCCAACAATGGCAAATGAGGCCGCGATCAACCAGAAGCTGCGATGCGTTAGCGCGGATTTCGCGGTGAAACCCACCAACATTTTGCCCATAGTAGAGTCACTGCTATTTGCCTTTGCGATTTCACCGTCAGGCAACCAGCCCATCTGTTTCGGCGTATCGCGCATCACCATTGCGACTACAGGCAAAGCAACAACAATAATCATTACGCCCAGCCCGGCGTATGCTTCGCGCCAGCTGTATTGCTCCATGATCGCGGTGGCAACCAAGGGAACTACTGCCGTTCCGATGCCGACCCCTGCAAGTCCTATTCCAAGTGCCAGTCCGCGCTTCTTGTCAAACCACGATACGATCAGGCGAGAAAAAGTCAGGGGTGCCGTACCGGATCCCAGTATCGGAATAAGGACGCACATCGCGTAGAAATGCCAGAGCGATGCGGTCAGAAAGTACAGCGATCCTATCGCCAGACCGAATAGAAACGTTGACGGGACCAACACCCGCTTGGCACCGATCTTGTCGACCAGAATACCCGCTAGCGGAAACACAAATATCGCGGTGTAACCGATTATCGTCAGGCCCAGTGATATTTGCCCTCTGGACCAGCCGAATTCCTCTTCGAGCGGTGATATGAATGTACCGAAAGACATGACCGCGACGACGCTGTAGCCCAGGGCTACGCCGACGATGGTGGCTGCCACAATGTACCAGCCGTAAAATATTCCCTTCTTAATAGTTGCTGCGGATGATGATTTCGCTTCGTCGAATGTGTTGTTCATTTGTTATCCAAATTATCAGTCGGCCCAAGCAGGACCGGCATTTTCAAAAAATTTCGGGATTCGGCGAAACTAACCGCATCGTTCAAATTGAATCCGGTTTACCGGAGCCTGGATCATTTGCTCGGTTCGCTTTCGGCCTCCATATACATGAGAAGGTCATCGCGAGCTTCTTCAAGGTGCCGCTTGAGAATTTTGGCAGCGCGCTTTGCATCGCGCCCAATAATCGCTTCCTTGAACTTGATGTGGTTGTCGTGCGCATGGTCGTGGTCCTTCACGCGGTGATAGCGACTCACATTATCCCGCAGCAATAGAATCTGGTCACACATCAATGGGCGATTCGCACACGCGTAAAATCGTGAGTAGAAATCTCTACGAGTTGAGAATCCCCTGTTGGCCGGATCCGCTTCTGCCTCGTCCATCTTGTCAAACAGTTCCAGAATCTCGGCCAGGTCTTCGTCGCTCATGTTTTGCACCGCATAAAGGGTACAGCGCTCTTCGAGCATGATGCGGATTTCGTACATCTCCTTGATCGTGTCAACAGAAAGTGACGATACCCATGTGCCGCGGCGGCCGTTCATTGTTACCAATGCTTCGGATTCCAATCTTCGTAACGCGTCCCGGAGCGGGATTCGGCTGACGCCGAGTTGTTCTGCCAGGTCAGCCTGAGACAGTCTCTGGCCCGGCTTGAGGTACCCTTGATGAATAGCCTTTCTCAAGGCGTCGGTTACCGCCTCTTCCGCGCTGCGCTGAGGCTGTATTTCAAGACCGCCACCACCTAGTAGACTGCTTTTGGCTGGCCGTGCCTTTTCCGTTTTATTACCCTGTATGTCTTTCACCTTCATCTGGTTCTCCAACTCTGCACGCTCCAAATGCCGGTAAGATGCTCATTAGCCATTGGCTGACCTGGACCATCAATTTTAGTGTGGCGATCGGAGCGTGCACATTACGAAAATAGTATCATATAATGATATACTGTATACATACTCATTGAATTTAACTGAAACCGAAGAATTCCTGCATCAGTGGACAATCTGTATTGACGCTTCGGGCCGGAGTTTGTCAGCAAATCGGTAATGCAGCGAAATGGTCGAATGATTAGTCAGACCGGAGAATTGGGTGTCCCCAAGTGAAATTATGAACGTCATTCAAGATCCGGGAGATGGTCGAGACACCCAGAACGTGAGTGAAACGTATCTTGTATACAATATATCTCAGTGATACACTCGCGGCTAGCTTGAACATCGAATGAATGAAGGCACGTAGCAGCGCCGTTTTTTGCTTCCCCGGGGTGCAGGCGGTAATGGTAATACTTTTAGCGGACTGATCGATTCAGAGCCAGCCCCCGCATTGCATGGAGACAAACTTGTACAATATTTGCATAGATGTTGGCGGGACTTTCACGGATTGTCTCGTAATGGATTCGGGTGGAACCCTCCGTCAATTCAAATCACCCACGACCTATCCGGATCCCTCCGTTGGCTTTATGGCTTCGTTGGACAAGGCAGCTCAAGGCTTTGAAATACCGCTGATAGATCTGCTCGGCGATGTGGACCTGTTGATCCATGGCACCACGCTGGCCACCAATATTTTGATCAACAAGAATGGTGCCAAGACGGGGATGATCACGACGAAGGGATTCCGCGATGTGCTTGAAATTCGGCGTGGCTACAAGAACATTCGCACCTCGATGTACAACGTTTTCGTGCCGCCGTACGATCCTCTTATTCCCCGCTACCTAAGAAAAGAAGTCGAGGAGCGCATCTTGTTCGATGGCTCGGTACACACCGAATTGAACGAAGACGATGTGCGCCGGACAGCGACCGAACTGATGGAAGACGGTGTCGAATCGCTGGCCGTCTGTTTTCTTCACTCGTATGCCAATGACGATCATGAGTTACGGGCAGAAGAAATCGCGCGAGAAGTGATGGGTGACGACGTCTACATCACAACATCTGCGAACATTCTGTCGGTGTGGCGCGAGTGGGAGCGGTTTTCAACGACAGCGGTATCCGCCTATACCGGACCCCAGGTAAAAAGTTACATGGAAAATCTGGTCAGCCGACTGGATGAGAATAAGTTTGGTGGCACGCTGTTGATGATGCTGTCGGATGGACTGGTCGAAACGGTTGAGTATTGCAAGCCCCGGGTTGTGAACCTGATTGGTTCCGGTCCTGCTGCTGCGCCGGCTGCTGCAATCTACATGGGTGATGCGGCCGGCCACAAGAATCTCCTGTCATTCGACATGGGCGGAACTTCCATCGACATCGGGCTCATTCAAGATGGGCGCATCCCGACGACCACCGAGGCCTGGGTACAGGATGAGCGCGTTGCGATCAAAATGGTGGATATAAAATCTGCCGGTGCCGGAGGCGGTTCCATTGCCTGGATCGATTCGCTTGGCTTGCTGAGAGTGGGTCCGCAATCGGCCGGAAGCACGCCTGGACCGGCTTGCTACGGCAATGGCGGTGAGGATCCAACAGTCACCGATTTGGATATCGTCTTGGGCTACATGGACCCCGACTTCTTCCTCGGAGGTGAGATTCCGCTGAATGCGGACCTTGCGCGCGAGGCTATACGAAAGAAGATCGGCGAACCGCTGGGAATGGACGTGGACCAGGCCGCACAGGCCGCGATGGCCACAGTGGTATCCTACATGGCGGACCAGATCACGGAAATTTCGACCACGGTTGGGTTTGACGTACGCGATATGGCAATTGTCGCCGGTGGTGGAGCCGGTCCCATGCACGCGCCTTTTATTGCGGAACGGCTCGGCGTGCCAAACGTTATTGTGCCAACGATCGCGGCCACATATTCGGCGTTCGGTATGTTTGCAATGGACATCGGCCGCAACTACGCCCGCTCCTACATCGTGCGTGCCGACGACCTCGATCTGAAGCTCGTCAACCAGCACTACATCGACATGCAGAACCAGGCGGCTGACGGTTTCTCGGCACTGGGTGTCAAGCTTGAGGACGGTGTATTCCAACGCACGTGCGAGATCCGATATATCGGCCAATACCACGAAGTCGAGGTGGATATGCCGGACGGCGACCTGACTGCGTCGGGCATAGAGACCGCCATCCAGGCTTTCCACGACCGTCACAAGGAGATGTACACTTTCAATATGGAATGGAAAGGTGTCGAATTCCTGACCTTCCGCGTGCGCGCTACGATACCGAAGAAACGCATCGAGATGAAGAGTAACAAGACCGCAGGTCCTGATGGTTCCGCGGCGCTCAAGAGTCATCGCAAGGCTTGGTTTGACGGGGAGCAAGTCGATACACCGGTTTACGATGGAGCGTTACTCGAGGCCGGCAACATACTCGAAGGGCCGGCAATAATTGAGGAAGTGACAACGACTGTTGTTGTACCTTCATCCTATCGTTGTACTGTCGACAACATTCGCGGTTATCAGCTTGAGCTGAAATCAAAAGGCCAGGGCTGAAGCAGGAGCAATCAAATGTCCAGAAACGTAGATCCGATTACCTTATCCACAACCTGGCACGCGTTCCAAAGCATAGCGCGTGAGATGCGTCACGTCATTGACCGCACGGCGCAAAGCTACCTGTTGGCGCAGCTTCATGACATGGCAGCCGGCATCTGGGACGCCCAGGGTCGCACCATTGCAGTACCCGAGGGACCGACCTCGATGTTCCTGTCGCAACACTTCTGTGTCGAGTACATCCTCGAACATTTCGGTGACGACCTGCACCCGGGCGACGTGTTCTGTACAAACGACCCGTATCACAGCCAGTGTAATCACTTGCCCGACTGGGGTTTTATTCGCCCTATTTTCTACGATGGTGAGCTGACTTTCATGGCCTTGACCCGTGGTCACATGATGGATACGGGTGGTTCCTTCCCAGGTGGATACTTTCCAAATGGCTACGACATCCATGCCGAGGGCTTGATCATTCCGCCGATCAAGGTGTTTTCAAAAGGCCGCGAGCGCACCGATGTGCTTGAGCTGCTCTGGAACAACGTGCGTTTCCCTGAGGGCGTACGCATCGATAACTATTCGTTGATGGCGGCATTACAGGTGTGTGAGAACCGCATTACCGCAATGTTGGACAAGTATGGCAAAGAGACCGTCCTGGATTGCATCGAGGAGATGCTGGATCGGATGGAAACCAGTGTTCGCGCGCAGATTTCCGATATGCCGGACGGCACTTACTACGGTGAATCGGCAACCGACGATGATGGTACGACGCTGGATGAGCAGGTCTGGGTTCGCCTTGACGCCACGGTCAAAGGCGATGAATTAACCCTGGATTTTTCCAAGTCGGACGATCAGCGCAAGGGCTTTGTGAATTGTGTTGAAGCCTCCACCTACAGTCGTGCGGTGGCCGGCTCTTTCCTTTATTTCGATCCGGATCTGGCACCGTTCCACAATGCGGGCAGCATGCGACCGATAACAGTGATCTCACGTCCGGGCAGCGTGTGCAACGCGCAGTACCCGGCAACCGTCGGCGGATCGCCGGTCAACGTGGGTACGCAGATTCTGGAAGCGACCGTGATGGCCCTTTCGAAGGCCCGGCCCGATAAAGCGATCGCCGCATGGGGTCGACGACGCGGGCATTACATATCGGCCGTTGATCCGCGCACCAACGAGCGATATGTGCAGACAACAACCGACGCCGACGGCGGTGCCGGCGCCGTGTCCGGATTCGATGGGTATGAAGGCGCGATGGGTATGTCCGGTCTCGGTGCGATTCAGCGCGGCAGCGTCGAGGAAATCGAAATCAAATTCCCGTGGCATACAGTGAACTATCACTTTGTCCCGGATATGTCAGGCGCGGGCAAGTGGCGCGGCGGTTCCGGCATGCTGTGGGAAGTGGAGAACAGGGGCACCGACGCTTCTGTCGCAACCGGCAGTTCGGACGGCGATCTGACCCAACCGCCTGGTGTGCAGGGCGGCGAAAATGGCCCTCTGTCACGTATGTACATTCGTAGTGGCGACAAGGTCACACCAGTTCGCACTCATCGCATGATCGAAGTCAAGACGGGCGAAATTCTTGGCAAGGTCAGCGGTGGTGGCGGTGGTGTGGGCAATCCATTCGAGCGCGATCCCGATGCGGTGCTAAAGGACGTCATCAACGAATTCGTTACGCTCGGTGCGGCTCGAGAAACGTATGGCGTTGCTATCGATGCGGACAGCATGACAATTGATCTGGAAGCAACTCTCGCGTTGCGAGAACAATAAAGAAATCCGTATGAATACTTCTGACGTGAGCCAGGCCGACCTGCGGTCTTTCCTGGAGTCCATGTGGTTGATTCGCGCTTTCGAAGAGAAGGCGTCTGAAATTTATGCGCGCGGTAAGATCAATGGCCTTTTGCATCTGGGCATGGGACTCGAAGGTGTGGCCACTGGCGCCGCTAGCGCGATGCGCCGTGACGACTACGTGTTCGGTGGGCACCGCGCGCACGCGCATGCAATCGCTCGAGGTGCCGATATCAATGCCTTGATGGCCGAGCTTGCCGGTCGCAGTACGGGTTGTTGCAAAGGCAAGGGCGGCACCATGCATCTGTCCGTACCGGAGGTGGGTTTCGTAACGGCAACGGGCGTTGTGGCGGGCAACATTCCGCTGGCACTGGGCGCCGCGTTGTCATGTCGGGAAGCCGGAAAAGGGCAGGTCGCAGCCGCTGTTTTTGGTGACGGTGCGGGGCAGGCCGGCGTGTTCCACGAGTCATTGAATATAGCATCCCTTTGGAAACTGCCGATGCTGTTCATTTGCGAAAACAACGGTTTCGCTGAATTTACGCCGCTTTCTGAACATACGCTTGTTGAACGATTGTCTGAGTATGCCGTGACTTACGGCGTTCCCAGAGTCACCGTTGACGGCAACGATGTTCTGGCCGTTCGTGCTGCCATCGACGAGGCGGTACAGCGGGGGCGCGCCGGGGATGGTCCTTCGTTCGTTGAATGCCTGACGCACCGACTGAGAGGTCATTACGAGGGCCGCGCCAGCGAATACGATCGCTCGGAGCTGGACAGCAAAGACGTGGTAAAGATTTTTGAGC
>Ga0114950_10000096_pt1 | contig 48033 bp, 34 predicted proteins | sample N075metaG_FD_83503 | JGI IMG/M metagenome (GOLD analysis project Ga0114950, IMG submission 83503) | Deep subsurface microbial communities from Kermadec Trench to uncover new lineages of life (NeLLi) - N075 metaG | ecosystem: Environmental > Aquatic > Marine > Ocean trench > Sediment | place...
GGCTTGAGGGTTGGTTGTTTGGTAGAGGAGGGCGCGTTAAAGGCTTTCCGAATACCGGATAGTGGGTTTGAGTGCGCAAGTCCTGTATTCACCGCGTAATCCATTACTTCGTTTATCCATCTACAGAGCTTCTTGACTGTTTCCAGCTTACCTGCTTCCGCTATGGGTTCTATTGCCTCAATTGTGTCGACAGCATTGATAAGGTGAACTGGAATGCCTCCAATCCTGGGGAATATGTACATTTCTAGTCGATTGACTATCTTCTTATAGTAGGAATCAGAGATGGTGGACTTTTTCTTCTTTAGCCACTTGCGGGCTACAAACTCAAATGTATTTGCATGAGCTTCTCGTTTCTTCCGGTTTTGGTCAGCTCTCGCGAACTTGGGGTCTATATCCTTCGCCAGGAGCTTATGAAGTGACAGTCGTTCTTCCCGGGCATCGGCAAGTGAGATCTTTGGATAGGTGCCCAGACTGATGTTGGCGCGTTTCTTTGTGAAAGGTCGAGAGTAGTTGAATATCCAGAGCTTAGTCCCGTTAGGCTTTACTCTGAGGTAAAGTCCGCCGCCATCAGCAAGGTTATATTCCTTAGGTTTTCGTTTAGCCTGCTTAACTTCGGTAGCCGTGAGAGGCTTTGTAGTGTTGGGCATTGTAACAATCCGACCTGAATAAATTGGATGTTACATTCATTGCGACCTAAGCAATCTGATATAGCAAGACAATAAAATACGGGTAGAGACTGTTTTTATAGGGGTTTATGAAATATTAGATCAGAAATGAGACAGTCTAAGACTGAGTAATACTATGGTATGGTGCCCAGGAGAGGACTTGAACCTCCACGACCTTGCGATCACTAGCACCTGAAGCTAGCGTGTCTACCAATTTCACCACCTGGGCATATTATAAAGGTGGATTTGTTAATTTGACTCTCAATGCTATTCCTACCGGCCATTGGTCGGCTAGCATGTAAACCACAACACCACCTAGGCCTATAATAGGTGGATTTTTATTCTATTATCGTCACGTTAAATTCTGACCATCCAACAGGTGCGCAACTTTACCCAGCCCACTGCGTACTGTCAATATCCGGCGCTGGCTGTGTATACTGACACTTCAATCTTAGAAAACTATTCAGGCTTATTCGATTAATGGCCAAATCCCGTAAAGTTAAAGACCCTTTTGCCGGTAGGGAAGCAAAAAAGTACGACGATCCAATTCCCAGTAGAGAATACATCCTTGACCATCTAGAGAAGGCAGCTATTCCTGTTGATTCGGAAACTCTTTGTGAAGAGCTGGGGTTAAAAACCAAAGCACAAATTGAAGCACTGCGGCGTCGTCTGCTAGCTATGAGTCGAGATGGGCAGCTAATTAGAAATCGCCGGGGTGTTTTGGGGTTAGCGGGTCGCATGGAATTGATTAAGGGCCTGGTCCAGGGAACCAGGGACGATTACGGCTTCTTTGTTCCAGCAGATGGGTCTGCTGACCTTTACCTTAGCTCTACAGAAATGCGCAAGGTTTTTGATGGCGATACAGTGCTTGCCAGGGAATCAGGTCGAGACAATCGTGGTCGCAAGGAAGGCATGGTCGTTGAAGTATTGAAACGCGGTTCTGATCAGTTTGTGGGAAGATTTTATTCGGATAGTGGAATCGGCATTCTGGTTCCAGCCAATCGGCGCATCAGTCATGAAATTCTAGTTCCTGAAAAAGAAAATCGTGGGGCAAAAGACGGACAGTTTGTCGTTGGAAAAATTACTTCGTTTCCATCTTCTCGTCATAAGCCTGTGGCTAAAATTATTGAAATACTCGGCGACAGTGCGACACCGGGCCTGGAAATTGAAATCGCCGTACGTAGCCATGGGCTTCCTCATCAGTGGCCAGCAATGGTCAAAAAACAGGCCGAAAAGATTGAACAAACAATTTCCAATCAGGAATTGCAATGCCGGGTAGATTTAAGACACTTACCGTTCGTCACTATTGATGGTGAAGATGCCAAGGATTTTGACGATGCCGTTTACGCCCAAAGTAATGCCAGGAACCCAAAAAGCCCATGGAAGCTTTTTGTCGCCATCGCTGATGTTTCCCACTACGTAGCCGTCGGTTCACCATTGGATGAGGAAGCTACCGTAAGGGGAAATTCAGTGTATTTCCCTGGCCACGTGATTCCCATGTTGCCTGAGGATATTTCTAATGGCGTATGTTCTCTCAAACCGAAGCAGGATAGGTTGGTAATGGTTTGTGAAATGGGCATAAACGATAAAGGCGAATTAATAAGTTATCAATTCTACGAGGGAATAATTCATTCCCACGCCCGACTGACTTACACCGAAGTTGCGGATATCCTGGAACCAACGGATTCTGAAATGGGCCGGAAATTAAGTCAACACTTGAGCAGCCGATATGGTTCCCTCATTGAGGATCTAGGGAAACTGTATGAACTATACAGCAAATTGCGACTGGCGAGAGAAAGTGCTGGGGCAATGGATTTTGATACAACGGAGACTCGAATTGTGTTTGGTGAGAACCGCCGTATTAAGGAAATAGTCCCAGTAGTCAGAAACTGTGCTCATCGTTTGATCGAAGAATGCATGCTTAACACAAATGTAGCTGCTGCAAAGTTATTACAGGCTTCCAGCTTACCAATTCTATATCGGGTACACGACGGCCCTAGTAGCGAGAAATTGGAAAACCTGCGTGAATTTCTTCAGGAGATGGGCCTAAATCTGGGTGGAGGAGATAAGCCAGACCCGGTTCATTATCAAGTGTTATTGAGACAGATTGCTCAACGGCCGGACTCTCATCTGTTACAAACAATGGTGATTCGTTCAATGATGCAAGCGGTGTACCAGTCTGAAAACATAGGACATTTTGGTCTAGGCTATCCGGCCTATACCCACTTTACTTCACCTATACGCAGATACCCTGACTTGTTAATACATCGTGCAATTCGCTTCTTGATTCGCAATAAGAAAAACAAACATGTGGTCAGACAAAATTCAGCACAGACAATCTCTCGAGCCGAGATTTATCCCTATAGTAAGAATGAGATTCAAACCCTGGGTGAAAACTGCTCTCTGTTAGAACGCCGTGCAGACGCTGCCAGCTATGAAGTTATTGACTGGCTAAAGTGTGAATACATGCAGAACCATTTGGGTGACGAATTTATGGGTACTGTATCCGGTGTCACTGGGTTCGGACTCTTTGTGGAACTTGAAAGCATTTATATCGAGGGGCTGGTTCATATAACAGCATTGGACAATGACTATTATCATTTCGATCCGGTACGGCATGAGTTGACCGGTGAGCGCACTGGCAAGCGTTATCACATGGGTAATAGCATTAAGGTGCGAGTTGCAGCGGTAAACTTGGACGATCGAAAAATTGACCTGGTATTGGCGGGTAGTACTCGTGTAAGCAGCAGGGAAAACAGATACACCACCAGAAAGGATAAACAATCATCGCAGGAAACAGTCACAGATAGACCTAAACGACGCAAGTCCAGAGGGAATGGCAGATTTTCAAAGGCAAGCAAAAAAGACAGTAAAAGCAAACTCGGAAGGAAAGATAAGTCGGATAAGAAAGGTAATTTGAAAACGAAACGTAAATTGAAAAAAAGTTAATATCAATAAAAAAGGCAATATGAAAAAAGATAGGTAAGTCGAATAAAGATAGGTAAATCAAAAAAAGGTAAACTGAAGAAAAGCAGGTCAGGGAAAAGCAAGGAGTATCGGTAACAAGAGGAAAGAAGGGCAGGAGTATCAAAACCAGTAACAGACAAACTAAAGGCAACGATAATAACAAAAGCACCGGACGAAACGCCCCTAGTGCAAAGAGTGACGCTGAAACTGGTTATAAAAATTCCAACAAGGTGAAGCAAAAGTCAAATCGGGGCAAAGGATAAAATTGGAACTACAAAATGGCTGTCCATGAACAGTGGGTAATGGGTATTCATGCGGTAAAGGAATTGTTGCATCAATACCCCGACCAGATAAAAAAGATAATGGTCCAGAAAGGCAGATCTGATGCGAGGCTTAACGCTCTGATGACACTGGCTGAATCCTCGGGCATAAACGTCACAGCTGTGGAAAGAAAAATTCTAGATCAACAGGTAGGCAGTGCCCATCAAGGTGTGGCAGCACAATGTTCATTGCAAGATAATGGCCATGACGAAAAATTCCTCTGGTCGTTGCTGGATTCATTGGACCATGATCCCTTAATTCTGGTGCTCGACGAGATCACTGATCCTCACAACCTGGGAGCTTGCCTACGCACAGCCGATGCTGCTGGCGTTGATGCCGTGATAATTACCAAAAATCGTTCCGCACCACTTAATATGACAGTACGTAAAGTAGCCAGTGGTGCAGCAGAGACAGTGACTCTGGTAACTGTTATTAATCTTAGCCGAACTATCAAAGCATTACAGGGAAAGGGCATTTGGGTAGTCGGTACTGCCGACGAGGCTGCCAAGTCAATTCACAGTCAGGATTTGACCGGCCCATTGGCCCTGGTCATGGGTTCCGAAGGCAGGGGAATGCGACGACTCACCCGTGAAGACTGCGATTTTCTGGTCTCAATACCCATGGTTGGCTCGCTATCTAGCCTCAATGTGTCGGTTGCCACGGGTGTTTGTCTGTTCGAAGCATTACGTCAAAGAGTGAAACTCTAAATCATTTGTTTCACTTACTCGATGAACGTTGAACCTCTTGCGATTCAGAATGAGCGGCTTCCCGCCTAAAAGTCGGATTCGGGCGAAAAACATTGCAACTCTGGCGTAGTTTCACTAGAATTCCGGCTCTTTTAGTCGGCGACCCAGGATTTTCTGGTTATCCGTTACATATCAACTCCTTGTCTTACCGCGCATTCACAATGTTTGACGGAAGGCTTAAAACCATGAGGAGTCTCTATGAGACACTACGAAGTAGTATTTCTTGTGCACCCTGATCAGAGTGAACAGGTGCCAGGAATGATTGAGCGTTACTCCCAAATAATCAGTGAAAGCGGTGGAAAAGTGCACCGTCTCGAGGATTGGGGTCGACGTCAGATGGCCTATCCAATAAACAAAATTCACAAGGCTCATTACGTACTCATGAATATTGAGTGTAATAATGAGGTGCTTGATGAAATCACTACCCTGTTTAGATACAACGATGCGGTATTACGCAATCTGGTAATTAAAACAAAGGAAGCGGTTACCAAAGAATCACTGATCTTAATGCAGGAACGGGAGTCCAAGGAACGCCGGACGCGTGCTGAACAAAAACGTAAGTTGGAAGAAGGTGCGGCGGCTGCTACCGCCGCTGCCGCTGCTGCGGCTGCCACGGCAGCTGATGCGGCAAAGGACCCTGGAGATACCGAACAGTCAGATAAGTCGAATTTGGACAAAGAAAATACAACGGATGATACAACTGCAAATGAAGCGGCTGACACTGAAGATCAAGTTGTCGCCGAAGTGGAAACAGAAGAACCTGAAGTCCAGCTTGATGACGCAGCAGAAGTTAAAGAAGACGAGTCTGAAAAACCTTCAGATTCTTAACTCTAACAAAGAATACAAAGCAGGTTAAACATTATGGCGCGATTTTTTCGACGACGAAAATTCTGCAAATTTACTGCAGAAGGCACTAAGGAAATTGATTACAAGGATCTGGAAACTCTGAAAGCGTATATTTCAGAAACCGGTAAAATTGTACCGAGCAGGATCACTGGCACCAAGGCTCGTTACCAGAGACAATTGGCCACAGCTATAAAAAGAGCCAGGTATCTGGCCTTGATTCCTTATACGGATAGCCATCAGGTATAGAGTAGCAGGTAGACATTATGCGTAGCCTTGCTGAATTCGTAATGAAAGGACGCAGGCAAGCTATCATTGCGGTGTTATTGATCGGTGCTATACCACTGATTTACTTTATCAGTCCCGTAATTGTAAGCTTGGTAATATTACGAAAAGGCATTCAAGAGGCCGCCCTGGTGTTGGTTTGGGCTCTGCTACCGATCTCAGCCTGGGCGATGTATCCCAATATTGTGTCGGATACACCGGTGAATTTGTTACCGGTATTTATGCTATTGGCTGTAAGTGGTCTGGCGGTAATTTTGCGCTCCACTAAGTCATGGCAGATCACCATGTTGGTCACCGTTATAGTAAGTTTGTCGTTTGAATTTTACTTGCGACTACAACCGGTCATCATGGATACCTTGCTTATGCAGATCAGACCACTGCTGGAAGAAAGTGGGGCTACTGGCGAAGTGACAAGGGGAGAGCTGATTGCCTTGGTTGCAGCGGTCTATGCGAGCATGTCGGTCCTGTTGCTGATTTGGTCACGATGGTTGCAGGCACTGTTGTTTAATCCAGGCGGCTTTAAAACAGAGTTTCAAAGTCTGAGGATCGAATTAAAGCCAGCCCTGCCATTGTTACTGCTTATACTGCTTGCAATGTTCGGGCTAATTGTTCCGGGCACCTGGATTTTATATTTTATTATGCCATTGCTGTTTTCAGGAACAGCATTGGTTCACGCAATAGTAGCGCTGAAACAACTTTCACGACTGTGGCTGTTTGTGTTTTACGCGATATTTCCAGTGATAGTACAGTTCCTGGTTTTATTCGCATTGATAGATAGCTGGTATGATTTTAGAAAAAAAATGCGTACACCTACATAGGTATACGCTGGAAAGAATTCACAGTAAGAGGTTAGAACCATGAACGTTATATTGCTGGAAAAAGTCGGCAAACTGGGCAACGTTGGCGATGTCGCCAATGTAAAATCTGGCTATGCGCGTAATTACTTGTTTCCCTCTGGGATTGCAATACCTGCCACGAAGGATAATCTGGCAGATTTTGAACAACGTAAGTCTGAATTGATGGCGGCTCATAGCGAAAAACTGGCTGCCGCTCAAACTCGTGCAACCAAAATTGATGGTCTTAGCCTGACTATAGAGGTCAATGCCAGTGTTGAAGGTAAGCTATTCGGCTCGGTTGGAACCAAGGATATTACAGAAGCGATTAATGCTGCTGGCGGAGACATCACTAAGAGTGAAGTACAACTTTCCCACGGTGTTATAAGAGAAATCGGTACTTATGAAGTCAATCTGGACCTCGGGTTTGATGTGCTGCCAACCATTTCGCTGGCAATAATACCCATGGCAGGTGCTAAGCCACCAATTGTGGATTCAGAAACAGGCGAAGAATTGAAAGTCCAAGGCCAGGAAAGTGAAGACACTGAATCTGTATCCGAACCTGAATCCGATACTGAAGCCGGTGACGTAGTCGCCGCTGCAGACGAGTCAGCTGAAGAAGGTGATGAGGAAAAGTCAGACTAAGAAGGTAGGGTAACCTGATTTGACTAAAAGTCATGCAAGCCGACACGGATTGCATGACTTTAAAGCACCATTCTGGTAAAACAGATGGTGCTTTTTTTATTCTTAATCTTACCCTCATTAATGTTAAACCATGTCGGAATCATTCGAAAAAAATAATAGAACAGGAACCCACAATTCCGCACTGGCCACCTTGAAAGTACCTCCCAATTCCATTGATGCCGAGCAGGCTGTGCTTGGTGGCCTGATGCTCGACAATGGTGAATGGGATAATATTTCAGATTTAGTCATTTCACGGGATTTCTATCGTCCTGAGCACCAAATAATCTTTCGTGTAATGCTGAAACAGAGTGAAGACAATAAGCCAATCGATGTGGTTACTCTGGGTGAAGCTCTAGACAATCTAAATGAACTTGATCAGGTTGGAGGCATTGATTACCTCGGTGAGCTGGCAGGCAATGCCCGTGGTACAGTCAATATCAAAGCTTATTCTGAGATTATACGAGAACGTGCTGTATTACGTAGCCTGATTTCCGTGGCCAATGAAATAGCCGATAGTGGCTATAATCCAGCTGGCAAAAAGGCGGCTGACATACTCGATGAAGCGGAGCAGAAGGTATTCAATATCGGAGATGATCGGCCGCGAGACGGTAGTCCTCGATTAATTAATCCTTTGCTAACCCATGTTGTTGATCGTATAGATGAACTATCCCTTACCGATGGTAGCCTTACCGGTATTACTTCCGGTTTCAAGGACCTGGATAACAAGACCAATGGCTGGCAAAAGTCGGATCTGATTATTGTGGCCGGTCGACCTTCAATGGGAAAGACAGCCTTTGCTATGAACCTGGTCGAACACGCTCTTATGGCAAAGAGTGATCCGGTGTTGGTTTTCAGCCTGGAAATGCCAGCTGAAAGCCTGGTGTTTCGAATGCTTTCTTCAATTGGCAAAATCGACCAGAATCGATTACGAACAGGTCAGTTGTTGGAAGCAGATTGGCCGAAGTTGACCACAGCCGTGGCTCAATTGAAAGATAAGCCACTGCTGATTGACGACAGTCCTGGTCTCAGTCCGATGGAAATGCGTTCGCGAGCGCGTCGGGTAAGACGTGAACAAGGTGCACTAGGCATGATCGTAGTGGACTACCTGCAACTAATGCAGATTAAGGGGAGTTCGGAAAACCGTGTGGGTGAGATTTCAGAAATTTCACGATCACTAAAATTACTTGCCAGAGAATTTGAGTGTCCAGTTATCGCCTTATCCCAATTAAATCGTGCGCTGGAACAAAGGCCTAACAAGCGCCCGGTCATGTCTGACTTAAGAGAATCAGGAGCAATTGAGCAGGACGCGGACCTTATAATCTTTATCTATCGAGACGAAGTATACAATGAAGACACAGTTGATAAGGGTGTGGCAGAAATAAACATCGGCAAACACAGAAATGGACCAATAGGAAGGATCAGTCTCAGCTTTGTTGCACAACACACCCGCTTCGATAACCTGGCCAAGCCAAACTATGATGACAGCTATACCCACGATAGTTATTGAGCAGAGGTTCACTAAGCTGGTTTTCAATTGGGAAACAAATCGATGACGGCTAACAGCCAGAAAAGAGCTTGGGCTAATATTGATTTGGAAGCTCTTAAGTCAAACGTCAATCTCGTCCACCAAATAAACCCCGCCAGTAAAATCATTGCCGTTATCAAGGCCAATGGTTATGGCCACGGTATGACTGAAGTAGCTAGGGTCCTGGCTTTTGAAGAACCACGTGTTGACTGCCTGGCCGTGGCCACTATCGAAGAAGTTGTCGAATTGAATTTGCTCGGTACTTCAAAACGTATCTTGTTACTGCAAGGGTTTCGTGATGCCAGGGAACTAGAATTCCTGATGGAATCCGATGTTGAGTTTGTAATTCATTCTGACTACCAGTTGGTCTTACTCAAAACAGCGCTACTCGAAAACATTGTTCCCAGGACACTGACAGTATGGCTGAAACTTGATACCGGGATGAATAGACTCGGAATGCCAGTTGATGAGTTCAAACAAGCCTTCAACTTTCTTCAGGCCAACGACAAAATCGGTAAGATCATTGTTATGTCCCATTTGGCGTCGGCAGATGAGCCGGAAAATGCGGATTCTATAGTCAATACCCAAAACCAGTTATCTTGCTTCCAGCAAGTTGTTTCTGATCTGGGCACATTAATCGATGACCGTGTTGAGATGAGTCTGGCAGCTTCTGCCGGCATTCTTAACTGGCCTGAAACACACTATGATCTTGTACGTCCGGGTATCATGTTATACGGTGGATCACCAATTGTCGGTAAGTCTGGACTGGAACTGGGACTCGAGCCGGTGATGACTCTATGCTCCCGATTAATTGCTGTTAAGGATGTTCCAAGGGGAGGAACTATCGGATACGGCAGTACCTACACATGTGAAAAAGATACCAGGTTCGGTGTTGTTTCCATTGGTTATGGTGACGGATATCCTAGGACAGCACCCAATGGCACACCAGTGCTTATCAGGGGCCACAATGGATTCCTACGAACAAAATTGATTGGTCGAGTATCCATGGACATGCTTACTATCGACCTGAATGAATTCGATGATGTCAGTGTCGGTGATGAGGTTGTACTATGGGGCGATGGACTTTCTGCTGACGAGATTGCAAAACTTGTAGGTACCATTTCCTATGAACTATTCTGCCAGGTAACACGCAGAGTTCAGTTTATTTATTCCTGATTACGCATAGAAAAATGGCTAAATCCAAAGTTGCATTTGTTTGTACCGATTGTGGAGCCGAGCACAAGCAATGGCAGGGGCAGTGCGCAGCATGTAATGAGTGGAATACCCTGTCTCAGATCAATCTTGGTGCTTCTGGCTCGCCATCAGCCAAACCTGATTTTCGTAATTTGGGTTATTCGGGTCAAAAAACCGGGGTTCAGCAACTCGCTGACATTGATCTAACTTCACTTCCACGCATGGCAACCGGTATTGATGAATTTGACCGGGTGCTTGGTGGTGGCCTGGTTCCTGGATCTGTGGTGTTGATCGGCGGCAATCCAGGTGCTGGCAAGAGCACCTTGTTGCTCCAAGTTATGTGCCAGTTAGCTAAATCCATGACTGCCCTGTACGTCACCGGCGAGGAATCTATACAGCAGGTAGGCATGCGAGCCAAACGTCTGGGTATGCCTGACGCCAATCTGAAAATGCTGGCTGAAACTAATGTTGAACAAATTGGTCGTGCGGTCCAACAACATCAACCGAAGTTGCTGGCAGTAGATTCTATTCAAGTCATACACTCTACAGATATTCAATCCGCGGCTGGCAGTGTATCCCAGGTACGGGAATGCGCGGCTTATTTGATACATTATGCCAAGCAAACCAATGCCGTGTTATTTCTGGTAGGTCACGTGACCAAGGAAGGCAACCTTGCCGGGCCAAAGGTTTTGGAACATATGATCGACTGTTTTATTATGCTTGAGGGGGATAATGATAATCGCTATCGAGTTCTGAGAGGTATTAAAAACAGATTTGGCGCTGTAAATGAGTTAGGCATATTCGCCATGACAGAGACTGGTCTCAAAGGAGTAAAAAACCCTTCTGCGATATTTCTGGCCAGGTCGGACGAGGAAAGTGCCGGCTCCCTTGTCGTAGTGCTATGGGAGGGCACCCGACCCCTTTTAGTGGAGATACAAGCGCTAGTCGACGGCACTCAACTGGCAAATCCACGTCGCCTGGCAGTGGGTATGGATCAAAGCCGTATGGCTATGTTACTTGCTGTATTGCATCGGCACGGAGGCATTTACATGGCCGACCAGGATGTTTTTATCAATGTTGTCGGTGGCGTCAAAGTGACAGAAACCAGCGCTGATCTGGCTGTTATTCTGGCCCTTGTCTCCAGTTTTAGGGATCAACCGATGTCCAAGGAATTGGTCGCATTCGGAGAAGTCGGTCTTACCGGTGAAATCAGGCCCGTGCCGGGTGGCCAGGAAAGGTTGAAGGAAGCAGCCAAACATGGGTTCAAGCGTGCCATTATTCCCAGGGCTAACCTTCCCCGAAATAAAATCGGGGGAATGGAGGTAATCGGTGTCAGCAAAGTCGCTGAAGCATTAGAGGCGCTTTAAACCAGTATTTGCCCATTTAACCGCGGAGAATGACCCAAGACGATAATAATCAACTGTAGCAAATAATGGTCTATGATGGTCAATTGAAGTTAGAGGGCTAGTCAGGCCTACAGTGTAAAGCTTAATGTATTCAAGCTATTACAGTGACAAACTGTTGAACTCAAAAGCTTCTTTCCGCCTAGACACCACGACAGTTTCTCAGTTGAGTAAGTAAATCATATTGACTAACAAGCTAACGCTGACCAGGTGGACATCACCAATTCATTTGCGCGCTATTGCGGTGTTGTCGTGCCTGCTAAGGACTACGGTCATTAACGGCGCACAACGCCTAGTAACAGCAAACAACAGACTCCGGTAGAGCGGTCATAGAATTAATCAGAGGTTCCTTAGTTATTTAACAGGCGATGGATCAGGATTGCGGCGCGACTTGTGGTCTGGGTAAAAGATGACAACTCTGCCTGCTCACGTTGTGAGTGCCCGCCATTACCGATTAAACCCAGAGAGTCCAGCGTTGGAAGGCCAAGGGCCTGGGTCAGTGAGCCATCGGTTCCACCGCCGGAATCAGAGATACCGATTTGCTCACCCAATAAACGACCGATGGCAATAGTGCGATTCAGCAGAAAATCCGATTCTGCTGTGGGAATCTTTGGTGGACGATGCAGGTTAATCCAGACGTCAGTATTGACTTCGTCTGAATCAGCTGGAAAACCATAAAGTGAGGCAGCAATAGATTCAAATTCCTGCTTTGCTGCGACGCCTTGCTCGAGTGACGGGTAGCGTAAATCCACATACGCTTCGGCACAGGGTGCGACCATATTACGTGCCTCGCCTCCGCTCACGAGGCCGACATTTACAGTTAGACCGGATTCGTAATCAGTCATGTTTTCAAGTTCGATTATTTTATAGGCCAACTCTCGGATTGCAGATCGACCATCTTGGTGCGCTGCGCCTGCATGTGATGCTCGACCATTGACGACGAACCTGGCTTGACCCAATCCTTTGCGCTGTCGAATCTGGTTATTACTTACCGAGCCCTCAAACACCAGGCCATAGTCATGCAGTAATGCCTGCTGTTCCAGATAAGGACGGGAGGATAGCGAGCCTACTTCTTCATCGCTATTTAGCAATACACTGATGTGCTGATTTTCCAGAAGCCCAAATTGATTCAGCGCTTTGAGAGCATACAACATAACAACCAGGCCTCCCTTCATATCAAATACACCTGGTCCACTGATGAGGCCTCCGTCAACTCTAAATTCCTGAAACGGGCTGTCACTAGGAAAAACAGTATCCATATGTCCCATGAGTAGTAGTTTGTTTTTGTCGCCGCTTCTGCTGGCCAACACATGATCCGCCAGGTCAAGACTGAGGTCACTATTCGGACAATGGGGCATGTCGATAAAACTACCGGGAAGTTTACTGATAGCAAAGTCCATATTTCCCAGTTCTGCTATGAATATTTCACTGATTTCATCCAGGCCAGATTTATTTAAGCTGCCAGAATTAATATTGGTTATGGTTTCCAGCAGTCTAACCATATTCTCTTCTTGGCTGTTAACCCAGCTGACTATATTTTGCTCGGCTGCAGACAAGGGTGGCTCATCAACCTCTGCAGCCCAGACCAGGCTCCGAGTCGCTTGAATTATGCACAAGGTAAGGATGGCAATGAATCGCACAATCCGTTGGTGAGGGTTCATAAATTGATTCCTTTTTGTCGCCATGTAGCAGGTAATTTGTACGGCTTGGGAAATGTGCCACATACAATAAACCACAAGACTACTATATCGATCCCTGATTTGCCCACTTTTGCCGACAAGAGTTGGTTGGTTAAATCAAATTGCAGACGTCTCAGGTTTTGGTGCATGGGTGAGGTTTGGAAGTTCAAGTTTATGCACGCCATTGATACTTCCCGGTGGTCTCCAGCCTGGCATCCGTGCCCCTAGTGGCCAAAAATTGAACCTCCAAACCCCGCTGCAAAAGTCAGTTGACACTGCCATGGAATTAACCAACTCTTTTTGACAAATCCAAAATTTCATCTTACGCCGAACTTTCCCAGAGGCCACCGAGACAAAAAAGATGGAGAACAACCCTGTAAAGTCGAAACACTCGTCTGCTTTGTTGTAATTGCCTGCAACTATGTTCATAATTTCGCGCCCATGAGTACAGCATCTGAACCAATACTAGTAGTCGAAGCCCTGGATAAAGTCTATGCCGATGGCTTCAAGGCCCTTAAAGACATCAATCTGCGTATCCATAAAGGGGAAATATTCGCCTTACTTGGACCCAATGGTGCCGGCAAGACTACTCTCATCTCAATTATTTGCGGAATTGTCAATGCGTCATCCGGAAAAGTCAGGGTTAATGGGTTTGATATAATAAGGGACTATCGCAAGACTCGCTCCATTATTGGCCTTGTACCTCAGGAGCTGACTACAGACTCATTCGAGACAGTTTGGAATACGGTTTCATTCAGTCGTGGCTTGTTCGGCAAACCTTTAAATCCGGCACACATTGAACAAACCCTGAGATCACTATCCCTGTGGGATAAGAAAGACAGTATGGTGATGACACTGTCCGGTGGAATGAAGCGTCGTCTGCTTATTGCAAAAGCCTTGTCCCACGAACCGACCGTTTTGTTTCTGGACGAGCCCACAGCCGGAGTTGACGTTACGCTTAGGAAAGACATGTGGGACATTGTAAAAAAGCTGAAAGCCTCAGGCGTGACAATAATTCTTACTACACACTATATAGATGAAGCAGAGGAGATCGCTGACCGTGTAGGTGTAATCAACAAAGGTGAACTGATATTGGTGGAAAATAAGCATGAATTGATGCAGAAGCTGGGGAAAAAACAATTGGTGCTTGAATTGACCGATGCTATTGATGTGCTACCCGAATCACTTGCTTCCCATAGGTTGGAACTGAACACCGAAACACAACAGCTGGTCTATACCTTTGATACTAAGGGGGAGCGCACTGGAATTACGGACTTATTGGATGATTTAAAGTTGGCTGGCATACACTTTAAAGATCTCAATACTACTCAAAGTTCACTGGAAGATATTTTTGTTAATCTAGTTAGTGAGCCCTAAGGAATTGGAATTATGAATGTCCACGGCGTGGCAGCAATATACAAATTTGAAATGGCACGGATGAAACGCACCCTGGTACAAAGTGTTGTCGCTCCCGTACTAACCACATCCCTTTACTTTATTGTATTCGGTGCTGCCATAGGCTCGCGTATTCAAGAAATGGATGGAGTAAGTTATGGCGCATTCATCGTGCCCGGCTTGATCATGCTGAATCTGTTGACCCAGAGTATTACCAATGCCTCATTTGGCATTTACTTTCCTAAGTTTGTTGGCACTATTTATGAAATGCTATCTGCTCCAGTTTCAATGTTTGAGGTGGTGCTTGGTTACGTGGGTGCCGCCGCTACCAAATCACTGATATTGGGTGTAATAATACTGTTGACTGCCACCTTTTTTGTCGAATTACGCATTGCCCATCCATTTGTAATGCTGGCGTTTCTAATTTTAACCTCACTTTCATTTTCTATGCTGGGTTTCGTTATTGGTATCTGGGCTGATAATTTTGAAAAGCTTTCTCTGGTTCCAATGCTGCTGGTTACTCCACTAATTTTTCTCGGTGGCAGTTTTTACTCCATCAGTATGTTGCCACCTTTGTGGCAAACCATCTCTTTGTTTAATCCGGTGCTTTACCTGGTAAGCGGATTTCGCTGGAGTTTTTATGAAATTTCTGATGTGAATATTGTCATAAGCCTAATCAGCGTTTGCCTGTTTTTGGCCGCTTGTTTTGGCATAGTGTGGTGGATATTCAAGACTGGTTATAAATTGAGAACTTAAGGGCATAAATCCGCTAGGTATAAGGTATATAGTCGGAATTCACAAAAATTTTTGGACTTTCAGACGATACATAGTCCGTAAACCTAACAAAATGGTGATGTTCCTTTTTCGCAACCTCAACTCGGAATGTCCAGATTATCAATCGGGATTTACGTCTCTGATAATTCATGAGTAAAAAGTAAATGGAAGAAATAGTAGAAAAGCTCAAACAAGATATTGTTAAAACTATCGCGGGTCTGGTACGGACAAGCCTTGAGGAATCTTCGGTTGAAATAGCAAAAAAACGCGGTATCGAAACTGGCACATACAATATTTACCCTGAGATCGATAATGTAATCAAGCGGTTTACAAAGTTTCTGAAATTCGATTTCGATAAGCTTGTCACGACGCCAACCCAAAAGCGGGTTCAATTAGGCAGTTCCATGCTTACCCTGGTCAACGAAGATTATTATGAGTCAGCCAATGCGCTGGAAGGTATGGTCGCATTCTGCAGAAACGCCAATATCAAAGAGTACATCAGTTTTACTACTCGCCTAGATTCCATTTTCTTTCATTTTCACATTGATGAATCCAATAATCCCCTGGACCCCGAGCAAATAGGGGAGGCTTTTGTTGATTCTCTTCGATCATTGCCACTCAACGCTAATGACACGCTGGTTGTTTACCGGAAATTCAATCAGGTAGTGTTTCATAAGTTAGGTAGGGTGTTGGCGCAAGCTAATAAATTGTTAGTGGAGCGCGATGTCAATCCAAGCCTGGTGGTTCATACCCAAGGCAGGGAAACTCAATTGCGTAAACGCAACCTAAACAGGCCGGTTTCTGATCCTGTTGAACGAGCGTTTTCCGATAACGAACAAGGCCAAACCAAAAACAATAAGGGTGGGGCGCCGCAGCTTTTTGCCCTATTGCAGAAACTGACTCATGGGCTTGCGCCAGGCGAGTGGGATACTGACCCGCAAGATACAAAACAGGGAGGCGAACTGGAGTTGGCGATACCCGTTGCCGCTATGACAGGTCAACATTTCGGCGATGGGCTTTTATCTGATAGTGGGCTAATGTTGGTGAATGTTCAAGCAGACATGGTGCTTGGCGGATTGAATGTAGAAGTATTGACCAGGGAGCAGTTGGTTGAAATTTTAAAAGGTGTCCAGAACGAACTGAATGGCAAGGCCAAGGTGCTGTCAGACATTGATAAAGAGTGTTTGCGAGCTAAGGAATTAATCAGTCAGGCCATAAAGGACAGCGCGAGTCAGGGTGCTATCAGTGCTATTGATATCTCTTGCTATGACATTATTAATATTCTCACAATGGTGTATGCGGTAATTGCAACCGAGGTTTCTTTGGTTGAACCGATAAAAAGACTAATTTGCATCACCCAAGTGTCCATTATCAAACTTGCTTTAATCGATGAGAATTTTTTCAATCAAGCGGAACATCCAGCACGCAGTCTACTGAATAATGTAGCCAATGCTGGAATTGGCTGGGTTGATCTGGAGAAGCTGAAAAACGATTTAACTTATCTCAAAATGGAAGAATTGATTGGTCGCTTTGTTGCTGAATATAATGGTGACACTGAACTGATAAAGGGATTAGTTAAAGATTTCAAACAGTTTCAGTTGAAGCAGAAAGAGGGTTCTAACGAAACCAAAGTGACAGGAGGTAACTCCTCTGAACAAAACCAGCGGGTTGAAAACATCGATGCCTATGTCACTCAGAAAATAAAGGAAAGGATATCGGAAGAACTTAAACCAATTGTGGCTACAATTTTATTGGAGCATTACCATAAATTTATGACAATCCTGGTAATGCGCGAAGGAGTTGGTAGCAATAGCTGGAAGCACGTGATCAACACTATTGATGAATTGTTATGGACTGTTAAGTCAGAAAAAGCAGAAGGTGACCGGGAGCGACTGGGGAAAGTTAATCCTAAGTTACTGAAAAACCTTGCCGGGGCATTTCGTATTGCTGGTGTTGAAAAGGCCATTGCAGATCCGCTATTGTCACAGTTAAAGGAAGCTCAGGAGCAGAGTTTTGAGGCCGCCGCGAGTCGAGAAATAACGCAAGCAGCGGTTGAAACGGTTAATGGGGTTCAAGTCCTGGTTAACGATATACCCATCAACTTCGGAGACGATGATACTCCGGACAAATCACTATCTATACCTGAGACAGATGAATTTCTTTTGCAAGTGAACAAGCTCCCTTTGGGAGTCTGGGTCGAGTTTAAATTCAGCGAGGATCGTATGATTCCATGCACCCTTGCTGCGAAACTGGATACCATCGATAAGTTTATATTCATTAATCGACAAGGTGTTAAGATCGTGGAAAAATCACGCATGGGCCTGGCGCGGGAACTCAAAAGTGGCACGCTTAAAATTATCAGTGAATGGCCTCTTTTTGAACGTGCTATGGAGTCAGTGATAGGTGCACTACGCGAAAGTATGGTCACCTAAAGTTAGTAACTGTCAGCTCGTCCTCGGTCAAATTACAGTTTAATTTTACTTGTTGTATACTTCCCGGCTTTGCGTATCTGGGTGACTTTTGTTGTACGTTTAGCCCCCTGCCATATTGGTTTAATAATTGTACGTCGAGAGAATTAATGAAGACCCGTCGTAAGTTTAATGACCTTCGATTTCTGCCAACAGCCTTACTTATTTCCCTGCCGATATTGGTAACTGGCCAATCTTTGGATGAAATTCTAGTTATCGGTACCACCCCGACATCCGGATTGGGACAGGAGCTCGGTAAAATACCTTTCAATGTACAAACTGTTTCGGCGGATGACCTCAGAAGCGCCTTAAGCCTGGATATCACTGATCATCTCAATACCAGCTTTGCCAGCGTATCTCTCAATGCGGCGCAGAATAATCCATTGCAGCCGGATCTACAGTATCGGGGGTTTACTGCATCCCCCTTGCTGGGCTTGCCTCAAGGTATCGCGGTTTATCAGGATGGAGTGCGAATAAATGAACCTCTAGGTGATGCTGTCAATTGGGACATGCTTCCGGAATCGGCTATTTCAAATATGACTTTGCTAAGTGGGGCGAATCCGGTATTTGGTCTCAATGCCCTGGGTGGTGCGATTAATATTCGCATGAAAAATGGCTTCAACTATAACAAAAACGAAGCGGAAGTTTACACCGGCGCATGGGATCGCAAAGTGGGTACAATCGAGTCTGGTGCTAACAATGGGGCTTGGGGCTACTATGCAAATCTCAGCTATTTCGAGGAGGATGGCTGGCGAGATTTTTCCAACTCCGATAATCTGATTTTTTATGGCAATGTTAGTTGGCGTAACGGGGTTCGATCGGAACTGGATCTAGTATTTCAAGACGGCGAGAGTGACCTAAGAGGTAATGGTGCATCACCGGTTGGACTGTTAGATATCGACCAGAGTGCCGTGTTCACTTCGCCTGACATTACCAGGAATGACCTGACAATGTTTAGCCTCTCGGGAAGCCACTACTTCAACGACAACATTCAGTTTTCCGGAACCGTATACAATCGTGAAAATGAGACTTATTCTTTTAATGGCGATGTATCAGAGTTTGAGCTGTGTGAATTTTCTGGAGATAATCCAGCTCTACTGGAAGAACCCGGTGAAGTACGGGATTTATTAGCAGATGATCTAGGTATCATGCTCGATGAAATATGTGCAGGAAGCATGCCCGCTGTTACGAATTTCAGTGAATTAGAAGAGTTCATAGTCGATACGTCAGTGCTGGCGGGTTTGGATCCGGAAAATTATGAGTTGGAGGATATTAGCAATGACTTGAGTGGTACTGGCGTGCTTACCGATGAAGGAATCAACAATATCAGCAATCGTAAGCAAACCAGTCAGGGACTGGAGGGTCAGTTAACTTTTTTAAACGATTTCTACAAGATGGGTAATCGTTTGATTGTGGGTTACAGTTACTTCAATGGCAAATCAAGTTTCGCTTCTGTCACGGAGCTTTCTGGACTTGATCCACTGACACGTTCAACTGCAGATTCAGGAGTAGGGACTTTCGTTGACGAAGCAGCAGCCGACATCAAAACTGAAACGCAGACTTGGGGCCTATACTTTTCTGACACCCTGGAATTGACAAACGCACTCGCATTGACAATTTCTGGTCGATTTAATGAAAGTGACGTAGTTCTTCGTGATCGATCCGGTCAGCGTCCCGAGCTTAATGGTGACCATCGCTTTTCTCGTTTTAATCCCGCTGTTGGATTTACTTATCAATTGAATGATGCCGCAAATATTTACCTATCCTATAACGAAGCTAACCGGATTCCGACGCCAATTGAACTGTCATGTAACGATTCCATATTCAGAGCGGCACAGTTAATTGCAATAGCCGATGGTGAAGACCCGGAAGGCGTAGAATTTGAATGCCGATTGCCCAATGCGTTCCTGGCAGACCCACCATTGGAAGATGTAGTTACCAGAAATATGGAAGCTGGAATTCGGGGGGTTTATTATGGCATAAACTACAGTTTGGGTATTTTTCATGCGGTAAATCAAGACGACATTATTTTTCAAACGACAGGCCGCGCTACTGGGCTATTTGCCAATGTGGATGAAACCAGAAGGCGTGGATTCGAGTCTTCTTTTACTGGGTCACGGGGAGTCGCTGACTGGTTTGTTTCTTATAGTTATATAGAGGCAACTTTCGAAGACGATTTTCTGGCACTTAGTCCCAATCATGCCTTTGCAGATGAGGAAGGCAATATTGCCGTTCGTGCTGGTGATCACATTCCCGGGATCCCACAACACCATTTCAAACTTGGTGCCACTTACCAGGTTAACCAGCGACTACTTTTGGGAATGGATGCTATCTATAATTCAACGCAGTTTATTCGTGGAGATGAATCTAATCAGCTTGATGAGGTGAACGGTTTTGCAGTGGCAAATCTGCGGGCGATATACCAGGTCAATGACAATTTCAGCTTATTTGTAAAGGTTACAAATTTATTTGACACAGAGTACGAAAACTTTGGGCTATTGGGCGAAGAACCTGGCGAACTACTCCCCTTCATATCCAATAACAGTCCAGTTTTTCTAGGTGCGGGCTCGCCTCGTGGTACCTGGATCGGAGCCAGATTAGGATTCTAAAAAATAACCCAGGGAACTTCTGACTAATAGTTGTAGTTGGCCTATTCCAATTGTATTATTTCCCGCTCCCGTTGATATTCCTGGTACGAAGTTCCATTCAGAGATAAGCAGTTGTCATGTTGCCATACTGGCAGAAGCAGGCACTGTCGCTGATGGTCCTGTTGGATACTATGGTAAACCTGTTCCGCAGTACAGGAAGCGAGAATGGGGAAACACAATATTGAACCAACAAAGAATACCCTAACATTGAACAAAGGTTTCATAGTCTAGATTCAACCTAGTTACCGTTTAGAATTCCTGAATTTCAACAACGTGATTGGAATTTTATTTCCAGGCACCAAGGGTCAAACCCATAAGGGTAAATACAATAATCCAATACCCGTCGACGATACCCACATAAGTGAATGACCGCTGTTCAAACATCGCGTTAACACCAATCACCATGGTGACCTAACCAAGGCCAGTAAGAAATCTGTAAACTGCCACTTTAAGTCGATAGCATAGAGTTTGTAGGGGGAATAAGTTTTGCCTCGCAACAGGTAAGCAGATGCTATTTCAGTCCAGTTGACCCGATTTGACAATCAGTTGTGAGGTTCAGGAGGTATAGACTGTTTTGATATTGACAAATTCTCGAATACCGAAATGAGATAACTCCCTGCCATAGCCGCTTTGTTTTATTCCGCCAAACGGCAGGCGTGGATCAGAGAGTACCAGGTTGTTCACGACACAGGTTCCGGTATCAATTCTATGGCTGGCTATTTCCTTTGCCTTGTCAATGTCCCTGCTAAATACTGCACCTCCGAGGCCGAATTCAGAATCGTTTGCCAGTTCAATGGCGTGGTCCTCGTCTTTTGCCGTAATGATGCAGGCTACTGGTCCGAAGAGCTCCTCGCGAAAAGCAGTCATGGACTGAGTGACATCAGTGAGAACAGTGGCAGGATAATAAAAGCCCTGACCATCGAGAGCTGTCCCACCAAGAATACATCTGGCACCTTGCTCAATGCTTGCATTGACCTGTCGTTGTATATTGTCCAACAAGTCTTGACGAGCCATCGGGCCCTGGGTAGTTGTTTCTAACTCAGGATTACCCGGTGTGTAGGTGGTCATTTCCTCTAGTAAGCGTTTTTCAAACTCAGCCACTACCGGTTCTTCTACAATAAGTCGTTTCGCCGCAATACACACCTGGCCATTATTATTCATGCGGCTGGCTGTACATACCTTCGCAGCCAATTCAATGTCAGCATCGGCTAATACAACATAGGGATCACTGCCACCAAGTTCCAATACAGATTTCTTAAGGTATTTGCCAGCCAGTGATGCGACGGCGGAGCCCGCTGCACAGCTACCGGTTAAAGTCACAGCGCTGACGTAGGGATTTGCGATCATCGCTTCAACGCTTTCAATTTCAGCAATTAAAGTAGTGAAAAGTCCTGAGGGTAATCCCGCTTGCCGGAACAGCTCTTCTACGGCCAGCGCGCATCCTATGACATTCGGAGCATGTTTCAGCAGACAACCATTGCCCGCCATTAACGCCGGGGCTGCAAATCGAAAAACCTGCCAGAAAGGAAAATTCCACGGCATGATCGCTAGTATTAAACCCATAGGTTCATAACAAATAAAACTTTCTGCGGCATTGGTTTCTACATTCTCTTGAGCCAAATATTCAGCACTATGATTGGCGTAATGGTCACAAGCACTGGCACATTTTTCAATTTCCATTAAGGCCTGGTTTATTGGTTTTCCCATCTCACGGGTAATTAACAAGGCATACCCTTGCTTGTTATCGCGGAGTATTTCAGCGGCTCTCTTCAGACAAGCGGCCCGGTGTTCCATAGTCGTTAATCGCCAGTCTTTGAACGCCGCATGGGCTTTGTCGATTGAAGCTTTTATTTCTTCTTCAGAATGGACTTGATAAGTGGCAATTACTTCGTTTGTTGCAGGATTAATGGATTGAAATGTCATGAATTAAAACTCTGGCTATCGAGGGCACCGTAAACTAATTTGGGGTTCCTGGAGATCAAAAAAATTGTTGTAAATCTTCTCAGAGGTTCCCTAACATTGACTCCGGGCTCACCAAGTTATCGAATTCTGCCTCACCCAATAGCTGAAGGTGAGTAACTGCCTGTTTGAGTGTCAAGTTATGCTCGAGAGCATACTTGGCCGCTTTGGCGGCGTTATCGTAACCAATGTGCGGGCTCAGTGCCGTCACCAACATCAATGATCGGTCAGTATAAAACTTAAGTTGTTCGTCATTTGCGGTGATTCCGACAAGGCAGTGATCGTTGAAACTGTTCATGGAATCCGCAAGTAGAGTCATTGATTCCATGATGGCATGAATAATCAGCGGTTTGTAGACGTTCAGCTGGAATTGGCCTTGGCTGGCTGCAAAGCTCACGGTAGTGTTGTTTCCCATAACCCTGACACAGACCATAGTCAATGCCTCCACTTGAGTTGGGTTGACTTTGCCGGGCATGATTGAGCTGCCAGGTTCATTGGCAGGAATAGAAATTTCAGCCAATCCGCAGCGAGGTCCGGAATTCATCAGGCGAATATCATTTCCTATCTTTAATAGAACAGTGGCCAGCAGGTTCAGCTGACCATGCAAATGACTTAAAGCGTCGTGGGCTGACAACTGGCTAAACTTATCCGCAGCCTCCTTAAAATCGAAACCTGACATCTGGTTGATGAAACCCACCACTGTTTCAGACCACAATTTAGGTGAATTTAGCCCTGTTCCCACGGCCGTCCCACCTATGGCGAGCTCACGGAGGGACCGCAAGGATGCTTCCAATTGTGCGGCAACAAAATCCAGCTGCGTTTTAAAGGCGCCAAACTCCTGACCTAGAGTAACTGGTGTGGCATCCATCATGTGGGTTCGACCAGATTTCAATTTGTCCTCAAATTGATTTTGCTTGTCTGACAACGATTGTCTCAATTGAGTCAGAGCCGGTAGGACAGACTCACTACCCAGTCGGGTAGCAACTACGTGCATGACCGTGGGGAATACGTCATTGGAAGATTGTGACTTGTTGACATGATCGTTAGGATGCAGCGGCGAATAGCTTCCTAACGGTTGCTTACTTTGTCGATTACCCAGATTGGCAATTACCTCATTCAGGTTCATGTTGGTCTGGGTGCCACTACCGGTCTGCCAAACTGATAGTGGAAACTGATCGTCATGTTTTCCACTAATAATTTCGTCACAGGCAAGAGCAATTAGAGCAGCATGTTCGGAATCAAGTAATCCCAGATTTTCATTAGCCAGGGCGGCGGCCTTTTTTACCAGGGCAAAATCGTGAATGAAATAGGCAGGGAATACCTGGTTACCGATGGCAAAATTCTTCAGCGACCTTTGGCTTTGAGCGCCCCAAAGTTTATCAGTCGCGATTTCAACCTTACCTTGGCTGTCCTGTTCAACACGAAACTCTGCCTTATCTTTCATATGCTAATGGCGGGTCAGTTTGTTAACTACATAGGGCATGATGCCACTACTGGTGTAATAGTCGACCTCCAGTCCAGTATCCAGACGGCATAGCAACTGACAGGTTTGTGACGAACCATCCGTTCGAGTTAGCTTCAACTCCACTTCCATGCCTGGTTCAATCTTTTCCATGCCGGATAAACTGATTTCCTCGTCACCGGTAAGTTCTAGAGTCTTACGTGTTACGCCCGCAGGGAACTGTAAAGGTAAAACACCCATACCTGCCAGATTGGAGCGGTGTATGCGTTCAAAGCTTTCAGCGATCACCGCTTTTACACCTAGCAGCCGAGAGCCTTTCGCCGCCCAATCGCGACTGGATCCGGTCCCGTATTCTTTGCCGGCAATTACCACGAGTGGTGTTTCAGATTTCTGATACTCCATGGCGGCATCATAAACGCTGATGACTTCTTTGTGATTTGCCATACGGGTATAGCCGCCCTCAATGCCACCGAGCATTTCGTTGCGAATACGGATATTGGCAAAGGTCCCACGCACCATTACTTCATGATTGCCGCGACGGGAACCATACGAGTTGAATTCGGCCTTTTCGATACCTTGATCGACTAAATATTGCCCAGCAGGGCTTTTCTCAGCAATAGCTCCGGCGGGTGAGATGTGATCCGTAGTTACGGAATCACCCAGTAATAAAAGAATCCTGGCCCCCGTAATCGCACTTTCAGGCACTTCCAAGTCGCAAAACGGTGGTTTCTGAATATAGGTCGATGTGGGTTCCCAGTTATAGATCTTACCGGCGCCTGAAGACAAGCTGTTCCACTCAGCATCACCTTGAAATACGTCGGCGTAATTTGTAGTAAACATTTCTTGCTCTACTAAATTGACTGCCTCGGAGATTTCTTCGGGTTTAGGCCAAATGTCCTTCAGATACAAATCGCCACCCTCCGAATCCTTGCCTAAGGGTTGTGTCGATAAATCTATATTGGTAGTGCCGGCCAGTGCAAAGGCAACCACCAATGGTGGTGAGGCCAGCCAGTTTGAGCGCACTTTGCTGTGAATCCGACCCTCAAAATTACGATTCCCAGATAAGACTGAAGAAACGGTCAGATTGGCACGATCAATAGCTTCCTCAATTTGCGGTTGCAAGGGGCCAGAATTTCCAATACAGGTGGTACACCCGTATCCCACCAGATTGAAGCCCAACTGATCAAGGTAATCCTGTAACCCTGCCAGCTCCAGATAACTGGAAACCACTTTTGAACCAGGTGCCAGAGAAGTTTTTACCCAGGGTTTGCTCTGTAGACCCTTCTCTAGTGCTTTTTTAGCGATCAGACCGGCGGCCATCATCACCGTTGGATTGGATGTGTTAGTACAAGAAGTAATGGCGGCTATGACTACATCGCCATCTTTTAGTGAATAGGGTTCGCCACTAACATGGGTTTCCCTGATACGGTCCCCATCAAGTTGTAGTTGCAATGCATTGCCAAGTTCGGATAGTGAAACGCGATCTTGCGGTCGCTTTGGTCCCGCCAGGCTGGGAACTACTGAAGACAGGTCCAGTAACACGGTGCTGCTATAGTCCACGGCATCATCATCCCTTCGCCATAGTCCCTGGGCCTTGCTATAGGCCTCTACCAGAGCCACTGTTTCTGAGTCTCTTCCGGTAAGGGTTAAATAGTCGAGAGTTTTCTGGTCCACCGCGAAATAGGTACACGTGGCCCCATATTCCGGAGACATATTGGCTAAGGTGGCGCGATCAGCAAGAGTCAGATGCTCCAGACCAGAGCCGTAAAATTCTACAAACTTACCCACCACGCCGTGTTCACGCAGCATCTGTGTAACGGTTAACACCAGGTCAGTCGCGGTAATACCTTCATTCATTTGACCAGTTAATTTGAATCCGACAACTTCGGGAATGTTTATGGAAATTGGCTGCCCCAACATAGCGGCTTCCGCTTCAATCCCACCAACTCCCCAGCCCAACACGGCCAGCGCATTAATCATGGTGGTATGGCTATCAGTACCTACTAGGGTGTCGGGAAATGCAAACAACTCTCCGTCTACTTCAGTAGTCCATACAGTCTTAGCCAGATATTCCAAGTTGACCTGGTGACAAATTCCCGTACCAGGGGGAACTACACGGAAGTTATCAAAGGCCGCTTGTCCCCAGCGTAAAAACTGGTACCGCTCGCGATTGCGTTGCATCTCCAGTTCTACGTTTTCTTTATAAGCGGAGGCACTTGCGAATTTATCAACCATGACTGAGTGATCAATGACCAGGTCCACCGGCGTGACTGGATTAATAAGACCTGGATCTTTGCCGCGGATAGCTACTGCATCACGCATTGCTGCCAGGTCAACTACTGCCGGAACGCCGGTAAAATCCTGCATCAACACCCGCGCCGGCATAAACATGATTTCTTTGTTTTGATGTTGAGATTCGGTCCACGCTATTAACGAGTGAATATGTGATTCATTAACCACAAATCCATCACAATGACGAAGTTGATTTTCAAGTAAAACCTTGATGGAATTAGGCAGGTTTCGAATTTCTTCATGGCCTTGTTCGATGAGTGATTCAAGGCTGTAATAGTTAAAGGATTTTCCTTGAACTACAAGTTGACGTACTGCTTTCTCAGAGGTCTGGCTACCGGTCATATCAAGGTTCCACTCAAAGTGTACAAAATTGCCGATACACTTACACAACGAACCGCTGTTGTCGACTGTCAGAAGTGCCGTTTTCCGTTGATTTTTCGGTATCAGACAGTTAGATTAAGATCTACTCCTAAGAAGTAGAACAATAAACCGGGTGCAAGCGGTAAAGCACCTCTCCCGTAACCAACTAACACGGAGTGCCAAGGAAGTGAATCCAAGACTAACCCGTAGACGATTTATTAAAGGCGTGATCTTTTCCAGCGCCGCAGCAGCGTCGGGTACAGGCCTTTATTTGTCGGCTCAATCACCTTCTAATGCGGTGGTTGAAAGGCTGCTTTCCCTGAACATAAATGGCCAAACCCGTTTGGTAGATGTTGCCCCCAGTGAGACACTCGCATTTACGCTGCGTAATAAGCTGGGCTTAACCGGGACTAAAGTAGCCTGTAACCGAGGTGAATGTGGCGCCTGTACGGTGTTACTGGACGACATAGCTAATTATTCCTGCTCGATACTGACCCATACAGTCAAACAAACTGCGATTACTACAGTGGAGGGACTTCGTTCAGCGGACGGTACCCTCAGCGCGGTGCAACAGGCATTTGTTGAAGAGCTATCGCCACAATGCGGGTTCTGCACCCCGGGACAAGTAATGTCGGCAACGGCTTTGTTACGCGCTAACCCCTCTCCAACTCGAGAAGACGCCCGTCAGGCATTGGCAGGTAATTTATGCCGGTGCGGGGCTTATGATCATTATCTTAACGGCGTGATGCGCGCCTCGGAGATGTTGTCATGACCTTTATGCATATCGGAAAAGATTACACGCCACCGGACGTGGAAGGAAAAGTTACCGGTGATGCGAAGTATGTCGAAGATTTTCAACGTGAAGGCATGGTCTATGCGCGGCTTTATACCAGCCCCATGCCAAGTGGCCGAGTGGTCAATATTGATGCAACTGAGGCACTTCGTATGGATGGGGTGCTGGGGATTATAACCGCGGACGATCTACCTTCCTCAACAGCGCCTGCCAATCCTATGCTGGCATCGGAAGATGTCACCTACGTAGGTCAGCCCATTCTGGCCATTGCGGCAATTTCAGATGATATCGCCGAAAGTGCTTTGGAGCGCGTTCGAGTTGATTTCGAATCCAGACCATTTGTGACCGATCCGCTGGAAAGCCTGGTCGAGGGTGGACCCAATGCTTATCCAGATGGCAATGTATTGCAGCAGTCGGAAGCGTTGGAAGATGAGAATGCCACTATCCGTGGTGGCTTCGCTACGATTAAGTGGCCTGCCGCTGAAATGGAACGCTTTCGCAATGGTGAGGAACCTCGCAATGTAGAATTTGCTGACGGCTGGACTTACGGAGACCTGGATGCGGCTTTTGCAGAAGCGGAGGTGACAGTTGAGCATTCCTTTGTTACCGCCGGAACACCGCACCATAGTCTGGAACCTCGCAGTGCGATGTCCTACTGGGAGAACGGTAAGTGTTATTTTTATGGTTCTACCCAGAGTCAGAGTGCGGTGCTGGATAGTCTGGCAAGCATGCTTGGTATAGAAACAGCGGATCTTTGCCTGATTAACGAGAATACGGGCGGTGGCTTTGGATCCAAGGGACGTTCCTATCCCATGATGGGTGTGTGCGGGCATTTTTCCCGCATGTTAAATCGTCCTGTTCAATTACGTATTACCCGAGAACAGGAATTCTATGTTGGTGTTGGCCGCCCTGGAATGCAGGGCTGGGTCAAAGTCGGTGTAAAGGCCGACGGAACAGTCACCGCGATTGATGTGATAATCATCAGTGACGGTGGTCCGACCGGTCGAAATAGTGCATCGTCATCCGCTCAGCATTTATCTGTAGTCTACACTCCCGATGCGATGCGTTTGAGAAATATTCCGGTGTTTACCAACACAGCGCCTAGAGGCGCGCAGCGTGGTCCTGGGCAGAACGAGATGTCAGCAGCTATCGCACCCATTATGGACACCGCTGCCAGGCAGTTGGGCATAGACAGGATGGAATTCAGGCGTTTGAATGCACCCCATAGTGAATCCCCGGTCTATGAAAACCAAGGTCCGATGACCAGTGCGTTCCTTGGAGAAGCTATTGATATAGCTGCTACTAGTTTCAATTGGCAGGAGCGAGAAAGCCAGCCGCGCCAGCGTAATGGTAGCAAGGTACGAGGTCTCGGTGTTGGATTGGGTTATCACTCTGCCGGTGGCAGCGGCTATGATGGCCTGGTTCGAATTGGTCCCGATGGCAGAATATACTTGCACAGTGGTGCTGGTAATCTTGGCACTTATTCTTATTCAGACACCACACGTGCTGCAGCCGAAGTATTACAGTGCCGTTGGGAAAGTTGTGAAATTGTTGCAGGGAATAGTGACTATCACTTACCCCATGCTTCGGCACAAGGGGGCAGCAACACAATCTTTACCCACACCCGAACCAACTGGGTGGCGGCGGAGGATGCAGTACAAAAACTCAAGGAAATTGCGGCTATCGAACTGGGTGGTACCGCAGATGACTTCAGTATAGGTGGCGAAAGGGTGTTCAAGACGTCTGATGAATCACTGGGATTGACTTACGGTGAGGCGGCTGCCAAAGCAATCGAAATGGGTGGTAAGTATAGCGGGCAGGAATATCCGGATGACATAAACCCCATTACTCAGCGTGCAGTACAAGGATTGGCCGGTACCGGACTTATCGGTGTAGCCAAGGACAATCTGCCGAAACGTGGCATTGCCCCGGGATTAACCGTGGGTATGGCTGAGATTGAAATCGATTTGGATACAGGAAAGTATGAAATTCTGGATTACATTGGTGTATCAGACTGTGGCACCGTCATCCATCCCAAGGGATTGTCACAACAGATCAATGGCGGCGCAGTATGGGGTTTTGGTATGGCGGGTTCAGAACGCTATGTCTATGATCCACAGAATGGCTTACCGGCTAATATTGGCTTTTACCAAGCCAAGCTACCGACTATTCTGGATGTGCCTTCTGAATTGAAAAATGCCGCTGTGGATATAGCGGATCCATCCAATCCGGCCGGAGGCAGGGGTGTAGGCGAACCATCACAAGGATGCGCCGTAGCCGCAATAACCAGTGCAATCGCTGATGCACTGGATGGCCACTTGTTTAATCGAGTGCCAGTGACCCCGGACATGATCGTTAATCATGTGGCACAAATAGAAGATGGTTTTAAGAAATTGGAGTTAAATACTTTCTAGAAAACCAGATGAAGAAAATAAAAGGCGGAGGCATTAAAAACCCTCCGCTTTTTTTTATTCTATATCTGAGGTTCCCGAGCTTCAGAGAATTCGGTCTCTGTCGATTCAATATATAAGCGGGAAACGACAATTTTTGAGTATCGAATTCCCGAATCACCTGACAGTTAATTCAACCAACCACAGTATGAATAATCCCCATGAAACGATACCTTTTATTACTTGTATTAATAGTTCCTATTCCAGTCGTCGCTCAGGTCAGTCGCTGGGTAACTAACGACTGTAGTAGCGGTGAAGGCACTGGAACCTATACCTGGGCTAACGGTGAAACCTATGAGGGTCAGTGCATGAATGAAAGGCTGAATGGCCAGGGGACATTGTTTATGGCTAATGGTGACCGCTATGTTGGCCATTGGCAGAGAGATCTGCAGAATGGGCAAGGCACTTATTTCTGGGCCAATGGTGACCGTTATGAAGGTCAGTGGAGGGACGGAGCCCAGGATGGAGATGGCACATTTACTCAGGCCAATGGTGATAGGTATGTAGGGCAGTGGACAAATCGTCGAAAAAACGGCAGGGGAATGCTGACCCTAGCCAATGGCGAACGCTACGACGGAGATTGGCTGCAGGATCAAATAACTGGTTCCGGCAGCTATGATTGGCCTAACGGAGACCGATTTGAAGGCCAGTGGGACAATGGTAGACAGAATGGGCGGGGTGTAATGCAACGCACCAATGGTGATCGTTATGAGGGTCAATATCAGGACAACCGACGCCACGGAAGTGGAATTTATAGTTGGAGTAATGGAGATCGATTTGAAGGCCAGTGGGAAAACGGCCGGCAGAACGGTAACGGTGTGAAGTTTTGGGCCAATGGCGATAGTTATGAGGGTCAAGTAAAGGACGATCAGTTAAATGGACACGGAATTTTTACCTGGGCTAATGGAAATCGATTTGAGGGACAATTTCAAAACGATGCCATCAATGGCACTGGATCTTTCTTCTGGACTAATGGAGAACGGTATGTGGGACTCTGGAGTGATGGCCAGAGAGACGGGCCTGGCACTTTCTATGATGCGGAAGGTATGGAATTTGAAAAACTTTATCGGTTCGGTACTTCAGTAGACTAAGTACTGATCACACTCAGCTACTTCCCTGATTCTTGCTAACAGTTTCCAGTACGGCTTCCAGGTACAATTCCCTGACCTGTCGTGTTATCGGACCCGGGATGTGGGTCCCAATTTTTTGACCGTCGATGGATCTTATGGGTAAGATCAAAGTTGTTGCTGAACTTAAAAAGGCCTCATCAGCTGCCAAAGCCTCATCCACGGTGAAAGGCCGCTCTTCAACATCGATCGATCGTTCCTTAGCTAGTTCCAGAATAACCCGTCGACGAATTCCAGGCAGTATTGAATTCGAAAGTGGGCGCGTGACTAATTGACTGTTTATTACAATAAACGCGGACGAAGTAACACCTTCAGTAACATATCCGTCTTCTACCATCCAGCCTTCATAAGCACCGCGGGAATTAGCCGTTTGTTTTGCCATACATTGGGCTAGTAGATTCAGAGATTTTATATCCCGCCGTTTCCAGCGTAGATCTTCAACTGTAACCACCTCAACACCGGTATCTGCTAAAGGGTTTTCAAGTATATTTTTCTTGGAAGTAAAGGCGATGAATGTTGGCTTGTTGTTTTGAGGATAGGGAAAATCGCGTTCAGCGACGCCCCGGGTTACCTGCAAATAAATAAAGCCTTCCTGCAAACTGTTTCGGGACACCAGCTGGTGTAGCGTAGTCAGCAAGTCCTGCTGAGAAAGGGGCCAGGGAAGTTCCAATTTTTTCAGACTGCTTTCAATTCGTTGAAAAAAATATTCCAGATCGATCAATACGCCATGAATTATAGGGATCACTTCGTAAACACCGTCGCCGAATAAAAAACCGCGATCGAAGATCGAAACCTTGGCTTCGTTTGCCGGCATGAAATCGCCATTTACGTATACGATGTCATTCAACTTGGTACATCCTCATCATTTAGAAATGTAAAATGAACTGAATACTATGGTCACTATTAGTCTGCAGGTAGGTTTACAATCACCAGCCACAATCTTTGAATGCTCGCGATTTGTACAAGTAGTAGTATGTTGGCGAACAGAATGGCAACTATAGGCACCAGGGTTTCCGTTCCATACAGATCTGTGAGTAAGCCGAATAGCGAAAGTGTAGCAATGACAAGATAGGTCCATTTGAAATCTTTCCAAGTCGCGGGATTGCGATTGTTAAAGAAAGCCCTATTGGCAGGATCCTTTCGTGCTTTACGAAAACTCAGGTGCGTAATTGTATTCGCGGTAATAAATACAGAAGCTAGCACATAGAGCCAGACTCCGCCGAAATCATCATTGATAAGGCTTATCAACATGAATTCTTGAATACCGATGATAAAAGGGAAAATGGAGTCACGCAGGGAAGGCATCCAGCGAAATCCCATCACCATACTGGAATACATTACCCATATTTGTACAATGCCTAACAGTGTTACGCTGATCATACCCCAGCCAAGCAAAGCATCTCGATCAAAAGTCCAGAGAAATTCACTGTCAAGAATTTTTGCCCATAAAAGCTCTAAGGCGAGCGCCTGAATTATACTGATGAGCGTTAACAACACTGCTGGAAAGTGTTCTTTTGCCCGATCGCCCATTGAGCTCATTGTGGGTTTCCCAAGAGGGTTTGGTAAAAAAAGTGCGTCATGAAAAGTTAACGATGAATACAGTCCAATTTGTTCGACTAAATGCTCGTAAAGCTGTCGGCAAATTGATGAAAAGGTTGCTTCCTTTTTCCAAATTTATAAGTCTAGTGTTGAACGCAGTTGAGCTGCAGTCATACCGCGTACATAAACATCCGTACCCCGATCAAATCTTCGCGCGGTCGACAAATCGCCCACTACTACCGGATCAAATCCGGCATCACGCACCAGTCGCTGCGTCACGGTAACTGCTTCTATGTCATCTCCTGCAATCGGAATTCCGATGAGCTCTCCATCACGATGGGCCTGGTCTCGCACCATAGTATAACTGACTGCATTAAAAGCCCTCACCAGCCTTACCCCTGGGAAGTATTCAGCAGAGGCGACACCTGTCCCTTTTTCTATTGCTTCATCCGCCATAGGCCCGTCACGATCAGCTCGAGGATTTCCACAGTCAATCACTATTTTGTTCTGCATCATTGGGCCAAAGTCTCTACCGACCTGGGGTGTGGCACCGTAGGGAACAGCAATCAGTATCACTTCGCCAAATCTGGCAGCATCGGCAGGAAAGCCGGCCCTGGCATTGGAGCCCGCCTGCTCTACCAGATCGCTTAATTGGTCGGGGTTGCGTGAGGAGAACAGAATTGAATGTCCGGCTTCTGCCCAGCGTAGCCCAACTGATCCGCCTATATTGCCTGAACCAATGATGCCAATTTGCAAGCGTTCGTTACTTTGCGCCAATACACTGATAGCTGAAACAAAGGGAACCAGTGCCAGGGTTGACCCGGTAACCAGTAATCGCTGGGAAAATTTGCGCCTCGATTTGTTGACCTTGTATGGGGTTTTTTTCATCGAGCCTGCCTCTCTATTTTTATTTTTAAATTGGAATACACTATTAATACCCTTAATAGAAATTGAGAGCAAGCAGGGTCGGTTTGCAGGTAGGAATTGTTATTGAGATGGGGTCTCTGGAAAAACTGTTGTTCGACGCATAGGTTCTGTTTGGCTTCGAATTATGCCTTTTCATTCATAAATTCAATTATCTTTCTGTTTATGGGTTTTTTCCATCCGATCAGGACAATCCTTTTGTGGAAGTTTAGAATTACCCAGCGAAACGGACACTTGTATCATTATACGGCTCATTGTTATGCATGTGACAATTATTTTCGGCGGCTTATTGGTCATGGCATTCAATGCCCCCTTAATGGCACTGACATTACTCATCGTGCTCAAAACTATTGTTGATGTAAATGCTCATATTGCAGAGCATAATAAGCAGCAAAATCCGCTTCATAAGTAGCTAAAAGGGCCAACATGCGTAACTTAATTGCATTACTATTGATACTGTCCGGTAGTTTAAGCCTGAATGCGCAGAATGAGTTTGAGGTATTCGAAGCCAGTATTACAGAACTTCAAGCGGCGCTGGACTCAGGCCAGGTAACATCTGTACAACTTGTCGAGAAATACCTGGCAAGGATAGAAGCCTACGACAAAAAGGGTCCACGGCTAAATAGCCTGGTCAGGATTAACCAGAACGCGTTACGGGATGCCGCTAACTTAGACAACGAGCGGCGTACCACCGGAACTCGTGGTTTACTCCATGGCATTCCGGTAATCGTTAAGGACAATTACAACACCACCAGTATGCCAACTACCGGAGGATCTGTATCACTTGCCGACTTTGTGCCATCTGCCAATGCCACACAGGTAGACAAACTTTTAGCGGCCGGTGCTATTGTACTGGCCAAGTCTAATTTGCATGAATTTGCCCGTGGTATTACCAGCATCAGTTCCCTGGTGGGTCAGACACGAAACCCTTATGATCCAAGAAGGGTGCCAGGTGGCTCCAGTGGTGGTACCGCGGCAGCCGTTGCTGCAAGCCTGGGCGCCGTGGGAATGGGCTCCGATACCTGTGGTTCAATTCGTATTCCATCTGCCTTCAACAATCTGGTTGGGCTGAGGCCGAGTAAGGGGCTTAGCAGTATCTACGGAATAATGCCTTTGTCCCATACTCAGGACGTAGCGGGTCCTCTTGCCCGGAACACCACCGACCTGGCAATAGTGCTGGACGCCGTGCTGGGATTTGATGTTCGTGACGAAGCTACACAGATTATGCAGGGCCTACCCGAGTTTAACTTTTACCACCAGCTTGAATCAGTTTCTCTGCAAGGATTGCGCATCGGGAAGTTGACCAGCTATTTCGAGCGAGGTGATGGTCGGGTAACTCGGGTTATCGATGATACTTTGGAGCAGTTGGAAGGCGCCGGGGTAGAAATAATTGAAATAGAAATTCCCGAACTAAATTCTTTGACATCACGTTCTGGATTAATTGGTCATGAATTTAGGAATGATTTAGATCAATATCTTGCCATGTTTTCAAATGACACTTTAGGTGCAGGGAGTACGTTGGCAGCTATAGTAAGTCAGGGTTTGTTTCACGAGGCGATACAAGGGGCATTAACCCGAAGCAATACCGCAACATTCAATGAAGAAGCTTACCAAATCGCGTACGGGTTGAGGCAAGAGTTACGGGATACTCTTGAACTTATCATGACGGAACAGCGGCTGGACGCGATTGTCTATCCTTCAATCGGAGAAGTGCAGGTTTTTACCGGTGAATCACAACCCGGCAATAATTGTCGTATCAGTGCCAATTCAGGACTTCCAGCCATATCATTGCCAGCGGGATTTACCAACAACGGCTTGCCGGTGGGGATGGAGTTATTGGGCAGTATGCTTAGTGACGCCCAGCTGGTTGCTATTGCCTATCAAATAGAAAACATTGCCGATACGCGTCAGGCTCCTTCAACTACACCACCGTTGGTAAATGGGCGTGTTCCTTTACCTAGACAGGGATCGCTAACAGTCAACGAGGGTAATATACGCCTTGAAGCCAATTTAAGTTTCGAGATTGATACCAACTTGCTACGTTATCAAGTGCTGAATAGCAGCCCGGAGTTGGGTGATTTGTATGCCTTAACTCTGTTAATTGATGACGACGATATTGCTGGTCCGAACGATCCCATAGCCAACAATCTGATTGGACCGGCCACGGCGAGTGCCGAAGGAGACATATTTGCATCCCCGGCGCTTAGGCAGGCAATTACCGAGAACAAACTCTATTTCCGCGTATTTGGCCAGGGTGTTCCCGAGTCCGGAGTGACCGGGTTGGTTCCATTTGATCAATAAATTGGGTAGACCTGAGGGATTCCGCCCGGTCTAAAAGGCCTTTCTGTCACAATCGAAGTTCAGGAAGAGTCGGAATCAAGCTAACCCGATGTATTGCAAACAAGAACCAGCTTGTTTAAGCTGAACGACCTGCAGAGTCTTACGAAATAGTAGTCAAAACATAACAAAGAAAAGGAGGTTCATAATGAACCCTCGTATTACCAGCAACAAGTTGTTCGTTCTTCTATCTACATTTTTAGCCAGCATCGCCTTTGTTTCCACGGCCCAAAGCCAGGCCACTGTGCAGCTTGACTTCGAATTCTTTAAAAATGAAGTACAGCCCATATTCCTGGCCAAGCGTAACAACAATGTGCGCTGTATCCAATGCCATGCTCGATCCAGCGGGTTTCGCCTACAGCCATTGGAGGAGGGGCAGTATTTCTGGACTGACGAGCAGTCTCGACAGAATTTCGATTACGCCTCCGCATTCACCGCGCCTGGGCAGAATCCCCTGAATAGCCGCTTTCTGACACACCCTCTTGCAGCTTCTGCCGGCGGTGATCCTTTTCATGGAGGCGGCAAACATTTTCTCAATCAGAGTGATCCAGAATGGCGCATTATGGCGGACTGGGTTGCGGGGGCTACGGAACGTCGGGCTCCTTCCGCTACCGTGGTAAGAATTATTCAAACCAATGCGGCGGGGGACAATTCATTCATCATTGATCCGGTGAGCAATACGGTTGTAGGGGAAATTCAGGATGTTGAAATCCCCCATGGTATTACCGGCGCGCCGGATGGTAGCCAGATATATTTAACCAATGAGTCACTGCATACCCTTGACGTCATCGATTCACGGACCCTGCGTGTGAAACGACGTATTCCACTTAGCGGCAGACCAAATAACGTGGCCGTGCGAAAAGACGGGCGCAAGGTTTATGTGGGTATCGCTCAGTCTCCCGGCGCAGTGGATGTAATTGACATTGAAAAGATGGAGAACATCAAATCAATACCAACGGACGGTTCGATTCATAATGTGTATGTAACTCCTGATGGCAGGTACGCTGTATCCGGTTCAGTTGGAACTGGCGTTATCACTGTTATTGATACCAACACCGATGAAGTTGTCTGGTCCAAGAAAATGGATTCTGGCATCAGACCGATGACTTTTGACACCCATGCTGATGGATCGACCCGAAATATCTATGTGCAGTTGTCGGGCTTCCATGGCTTTGTCGCAATCGACTTCAATTCTCACCAAGAAGTAGCCCGTATTGAGCATCCCCCGATTGAAGGTGAAGAAGCCCATACTGATGGCTTGCAGGGTGCTCCTGCCCATGGGCTTGGGGTGACACCGAATGGCAAGTATTTGTGGTCTACCAGCAAAGTGTACAGCAGCGTTTACATTCACTCACTTCCAGATCTTGAGGAAGTTGGACGGGTTCATGTCGGCCAACATCCTGAGTGGGTAACATTCACCCCAGATAGTAAGACCGGCTACATCGGTACTGCAGGAGATAACTCCACTGTTGCAATTGATGTTGAATCCATGACAGTCGTAGCCACGATTGCTGTTGGACAAACGCCTAAGCGAGTTGCAACTGTTTATATGCAAGTAGATTAGAAAAACTCCAACCATAAAAGGGGCTGGTTCAAACTGAATGAGTCCCTTTTTTTGTACCTTTGTTCGATCAACCTGAATCCATCGAATGTACTCTGTCATATCTGCTTCTCTCAAAACCCTTCCATGAGAGAACTCCATTGAAATCAACTGGTTTTGTGCCTGCCCTGGTTCCTACCCGCAAAATTTGCCACAGTAGCAAGCATCACACTTCTTTTTATGGTTACGTTTTTAGGGTTCGATTAAACAATAGCCCCTTCTCCCCCCCGACTTGGTTTACTCTAAATCACCATCTTGCGGAATTCTTCAGTCGATGAGATTCCTCAGTCCTAATTTAAATTGTCCCAACACGGGTTAAGAGCACAGGATAATCCGTGTTTTTTTTTACTTGGCTCTGAATCGGTGAGAGCTATATACTCGAGAGTTCACGATATTTTCAGTCTGGCCTGACAGTGCAACCGGGAGAGCCATATGGCAACGAGTATCCACTACCCGCTTCTGTTATCAATATTACCAGTATTGATAACCGTATCATCAGTGGTTGTTGCACAGGAAAATGTAATTCAACAGCAGTGTAATCTCGAACAATACCTGCCATCTGCTGCCATCCAGGTAGCTAACAACCGGAACGGCTTATCGGTTACCTGGAATGGTAAAGACGACCAGCAACTACAAATGTTGCTAGTGATCGAACAGGGTGAACCGGTCATTCGCTCACTGGATATGCGCAACGCTACGTTACCATGGGCAAGAGTACTCACTAATGCACAGATCGAGTACAAAATCGTAGAAGGTTTTCGCCGCATTAGTAATCAGCAGCTTTCACCGTTGCGTTCGCTGGGTGTGGAATTCACCCAGGAAATAGTTGATCGCTATAAGTGGGATGTATTTTGGGATGCTCCACTGGACTTACGCGAGGAGGTTAGCAGGGGAAATCCTCCACCGGCTGAAGGCGTAGCGAACCAACCTGGATTGCCACGGTCAACGGATGAGATTCGCCGCTCCAGAGTTGTCTATCGTGCCGATGAATGCAGGGTAACTACAGACGGCACCCGTGCGGAAATTAGTTATTCAGGCCTTACCCTCGGATCATTTCAAGGGGAATTGGTGATTACAGTTTATGCAGGGACTAATCTAATTCGCACCGAGGCGCTTGCTAGTACTAGCCTTCCGTCCGTTGCATACAAGTACGATGTGGGTCTGACTGGATTGACCCGAGACGATAACAGCCGGGTGTACTGGCGCGACACAGCGGGTCAGATGCAGTCATACGGTTTTCTAGGGCCAGCGAATAACGATGATGTAGTCCTACAAGCAGCCAACAGGATAGTTGTAGCTGAAACCGGTAGCTTTGCCATTGCCGCATTTCCCCCTCCTCATACCTTTTTTTGGGCGCGTGAAATTGAAATCAATGTGGGTTACAACTGGTATCGTAAAGACACTGAGGACACTTTTAGTATTGGAATCCGGCAGGGAGAACAGGAAGTAGTAGAGCGTTACCTGGCCAACTGGTCACTCTATAGTGCGCCTCCCGGCTCGCAACAACAGATGGTCGGTTATTTTTTCCCCATCCTCGGTGGCAACTCTGCTGCTTTTGATGCGGTGCTTGCGTTCACTAACGGAGATATTTACCAGCCCCTACCTGGTTATAAAGTAATGGGGAGTCATTATCATACCAATCTGGGTCGCGAGCTTATCGCTACTGGCAGTATGGATTCCAGACTACGGGATTTCGAAGTATTACGATCCGCCGGAATAAACATAGCCGGTCCTGTGGACAGGCCACGAGACGAAACCCAGCTGCAGGAATTGCATTGGCTGTTCGAAGGTGCGGTCCGTCATTCCGACAGAGAGTTCATGGTCCTGCCGGAAATGGAAAACAGCAATTTGCTGGGCGGTCACTGGGATCTTCTGTTCTCACACCCGGTTTATTATGTTGATGCAAGGCCGGCAGGAACACCATTGGTAACTGAACATCCGCAATACGGAAAAATGTATAACATTGGCAGTATTGAAGATGTAATGGTCATGGTGGAAGCAGAGGATATGCTGATCTATATGCCCCACCCGCGTACTAAAGGATCTACCGGCTTTCCTGATGCAGTTGCTGATACTGACCATTTTCTCAACGATCGCTATCGAGGTGTAGGATGGCGCTGGGGGATGGGGTCAGATCTCTCAGAAAAGCGCCTATCCGACTTTCGCGTTATTCCTCTACTGGATGATATGAATAACTGGATAGCTCACACGACTCTGCAACCGAAATACCTGTTGGCGATTACAGAAACCTATTTCAAAGCGCCAGGTGATGATATATATGCTAATGGACCGGTCAGTTATTTAAAATTAGATGAATTGCCTGCGGGCAATAATTATTCGCCAATTATAGAGACTTTAAAAAGCGGTGATTACTTCGTCAGTTCAGGTGAAGTGCTTATACCATCACATGAATATTCCGGAAGCGGTGATTCGGCGGTGCTTACCGCCGAGGTGCAATGGACATTTCCTCTTGATTTTGTCGAAGTTGTCTATGGTGATGGAACCCGAACGGAATCGGTTACAGTTTCGGCAACTGATTTACCGCCTTTTGCAAACAGGACTTTTCGGATTCCCTTCGATGCTACGGGTCAGGCTTGGGTACGTTTTGCTGCCTGGGACTCGGCCGGAAACGGTGCTATGACCATGCCGGTCAGGCTGGGGGATTGAGTAAAGCCAAACAATACAGATTTACCATGAGGTAGGCCGGATAAAGCAGTGATTTTACAGATTGAAGAATATAGGTGTATCCAGATTTGACCATAGAATATTATTCCTTGGGTCGTCGCAGAATCACCGGTACCATTTCGCCTTCTTGGAACCATTCGCCATCAATGAAAGCGATTACACTGCCGGATTTATCCATGCGAATTCGGCCAGTGTACTCTGCCGCCAGCAATTCCAGGCGTATGGTTATTCGATTATTATTAACCACCATGGATTCAGCTGGCATCCCATAAATGCCCATCTGCCGGCTAATAAATGCGGCACTATAGATGCCGTCTTGTACTGTAATAGTAAATGACATATCGAGAGAAGCCTGGCCGATTACCAGCGCGCCAACCCAAGACCCAGCCAAAGAGGCATGCTCGGTCTGGTTCTGTGCCATAGCACTTGTGGTAAAAAGAGCTAATAGAATACACAGTATTTTAATGTCGATTTTCATTTGGTTAGATTCTCGGATTGGACCTTTATCAAAGCGTCAATGAATAGTAGTGGCTAAGATAATAGCAGAAAACGCCACCGGAGTGGACTATCGAGTTTAATGCCTGAACAAGCAAACCTTGTGTATTAAGAGATTGCGTTGAAAATCGCGATCAATACTCTTGTTGGTGTAATTTTCAACCATAAACTTATCAAGCTGAGATTGGTCTAGCTTGAAGCGTCTGTTGTTAGTCGAAGAAATCAACGAACCTTCGTTTGATAACAATCCCATTGCATGGTTAATGAGTTCGACATGACCCTTTTAAATATCCAGCACGTTGTCTGTACGTTTGGAAATTGAAATTGTTGGCGGGTCAAGAAAAACCAGGTCATACTGATCCTTGGAATTTCACAAATAATTGATGCAGGCGCTTTATATTCCTGCGTGTGGATGCGGTCACCATAGCAGTCGATTGGCTCACACCATACTTAGTAATGAAGACAATGAACAGATCAGGATTCCCAACAAACACATTGTTGGAGAAATCATTCACAATTCTCAGGCGGATTCTATAATTGAACTTTCCGTGCGCATTGCCTATGAAAGTGATCCTCAACAGGCGATCAGTGTCATTCAAGATGCGCTTAAACAAAACAATATAACGATACCGGTTCCGCAACGTGAAGTTCGTATGTTAGGTGACCGAGGACATTAACAATATTGGATCATTGATAGTGTTCAGGGTAGGCTAATAAAAATTGGGTCCTTGTGCAGGCATCTGGAACCCGCCAATTCCCGTAAAACTCAGTAACATTTGGTCTGTAGACTTGCTCTGGCAAGTGGGTTATTCTTCGTGCTCCCCTTATTCTCTGTCAGACACCTACCTTGCTGATATATAAGAGGTTATTTCTAACTTTTTGCAGCTTGGCGAGCTTATATTGTGGCTACACCAGCTTGCTAAACTCCTAAGTATCTCAAGTTACGAGGATACCAATAATGAAAATTCGAACCACACCGCTATTTACACTTGCGACCGGCTTAATTGTCGGTCTGCTTTCAGGTGTGTCTTTTGCTCAGCAACAAGAAACCGTTGAGTGGTGGACATTGGGCAGTGACTATGCCCACACGCGATTCTCCCCAGCCAACCAGATAACGGCGGAAAACTTCAGCCAGCTGGAAGAAGCCTGGGTATGGGACGGTGCCAGTTATGGTGCACAGAGTGGCCGAGCTACCCCCAGCTATATCGATGGTAAGTTGGTATTTGTTGCGGGACCACGCCGGCACGTCATTGTTATCGATGCCCATTCCGGTGAAACGGTCTGCTCTTATCGCGAACCAAATACATTCCGCTATGAATATTCCATGCGTAAAGATTATGGTAAAGGTGTAGCCATGGCAGAAATCGATGGCAAGAAAGTTATTTATATAACTTCGCCAGCGTTCTTCCTAACCGCGCTTGATCTGGAGACCTGTTCTCCGCTTGAAGGCTTCGGTCAACCTGTACCTATCGATGGATTTCCGCAAACCGGGGTAGTTGACCTGTTGGCGGACCTGGGTCACCCCTATGATCCTTACAATGGCATTCCACTGGAAACAGGATACATAACTTCCTCTTCACCGCCCATCGTTGTTAACGGCACCGTTATTGTGGGTAACTCCGCTGAGCAGGGATATCACCAGGCACGTGTAGAGAATATCCCTGGTGACATGCTGGCCTATGATGCCCGCACTGGTGAATTCAAGTGGAAGTTCAATGTGATTCCCCGTCCGGGTGAGTACGGCCATGAAACCTGGGAAAATGATGCCTGGCAGTGGACCGGCGATGTTTCTTCCTGGGCTCCTATGGCGGCTGACCCTGATCTGAATCTGGTTTATGTCCCAACTAACGGTGCAACAGTCGACTTTTACGGTGGTTTCCGTCCGGGAGACAACTTGTTCAGTACCAGTCTAATCGCATTGGATGTAACGACTGGCGAAAGAGCCTGGCACTTTCAGATGGTACATCACGATATCTGGAACTATGACACCTCTACAGCACCAATCTTATTGGATTTGAATGTGGAAGGCCGAGACATACCGGCCGTGGTGCAGGTTGGCAAACAAGGGTTTACCTATGCTTTTAATCGGCTAACTGGTGATCCAATTTGGCCGATCGTTGAAAGGCCAGTACCGGCTTCAAAGATTCCAGGTGAAAAACTGGCTACGACTCAGCCGTTTCCAACCAAACCAGAACCTTATACATTGCAGGAATTGACGGTGGATGAGCTGATTAATTACACACCAGAACTCAGACAAGAAGCTCTCGCAGTGCTTTCACAGTTTGAATACGGACCCATGTTTCAACCACCTTTGCACCGTGATAATGATGAAGGCAAAATCGGATCGTACTGGTGTCCAGGTGATACCGGCGGGGTAAACATCACTGGACCGGCGGCGGCGGATCCAACCACTGGCATCATGTATATAACCACGCACAAGGGTTGTTCATCTCGCACCATGGTTCCAGGTCCAGAAGCTGATACGCAGTATGAGTTGCCTACAGGTGTCACCTTTTCTCAATACGCAGTGGGTGTCGGGCGTTCCAGTCCTCGCCTAAGCAGCGGCCTGCCTATATTCAAGCCGCCTTATAGCACCATTGTTGCTATTGACATGAATACAGGGGAGCACATTTTTAATATCCCCACAGGTGAAACACCCGATCGCATCAAGAACAATCCAGCTTTGGCTGGCATTGATGTTGGTGACACAGGTACTGGTGGACACGCTCCCATGGTAGTTACGCAAAACCTGCTGATTTACGCATCTAGCAACAGCGATGGTAGCCCGGCCCTTTGGGCAATTGATAAAGCTACCGGTGAAACTGTTGACAAGATTGAAGCGCCAGCCCGGAGTCGTTATGGAATGATGACTTATGTCCACAATGGACATCAGTTTATCTTGCTACAGACTGGATCTACACTTACCACCATGGCTTTGCCAGGATGGGAAGAAGGGATGGTGGTTGGTTACTAGTGATTAACTGGTAAAAAGTAAGTAAAAAGGGGTGGTTTAACCACCCCTTTTTTTTGCAGTATTCTGTCGCGCCCTCAATGCATAAACTTATTTCAGGTAGAGAACATCGTCAAAAAAGAGGAAAGTGAAAAATCAATTCCCTTGTTCGTTATTGATAAAAAGTCTATTTGAATAAATCCAGATCGATTATTGCGGCCATTGCGGCATAGCCAATATCATTTGGATGCAGATTGTCTTCGGTGAAATCTGCACGGATGCGGTTGGGATTCGCCGGGTCTTGTACTGCCTTGTCGAATTCAATAACACCATCAAACTCACCACTTTCGCGAATGAAGTTATTTACTGCCATTCGTACCCTGTTTCCTGCCTCAGAGTAATAGCCAGCACCCTCGTAAGGAAGCAACGTGGCACCAATAATTTTGATACCTCCGGCGTGGGCTCGAGTAATGATTTGTCTATAGCCGGCAATTATTTCCTCGGCACTTATGGGTGATTCCCTGTCTGGTGACATACCAATGTCATTTATACCTTCGAGCAATACGATGTGACTGACATTACTGAGTGCCAGAACATCTCTTTCAAAACGTGCTTGAAGATTCTGACCGAAGCGGGCGCTGGCTTCGGTGGTAACGCGGTTACCACTGATGCCTGCATTGATAACCGCAAAATCCTTAATATTGTCGTCCTGGTACAAACGGTAGGCAAATTGATTCGGCCACCGTTGATTGGCACTATCAGTGGAACCCCAGCCATCGGTGATTGAATCGCCAAGAGCCACAATTGCACTTGTCTGCTCAGAAGGCAGGACATCAATTGCTGTTAAAAATGGCCACCCGGATGTTTCCTCTTTGACACTTAACCTAGTGCTATCAGTTTGATCACCATTAGAAGAAATATAGCTGGTCTGATTAGCCAGGGCATGGGTTGTGATAAAACCGCTGTCTTGGGGCAGGTATAGACTGAGTGCCAGGTTTCCTACTTGAGGCACATAAAAATTGATTGAATCACTGATAACCGTGGCGCCAATCGGAATGATGATATCTTCCTGTCCGGAAAACCTGATTGTACGATTGCTACCTTCGACAATAGCAGCTCCCTCAGCCTGTAAGGCAATGCTTATTTTGCCAATGTGCAGCGGTTGGTCACCATGAACATTGGACAACCGGATACGCAGATAGCTGCCACTAACACTAGCCTGGGTAATCAGGCGAACAGTCTGGTTACTCAGAATGTCCGTTGCCGGTCCACTTGCCGGCAACGTGCTGGGGCTTGTAGTCCAGGTAGTTACCCAGGCGGGATCATCGTGCCCGTATTGGGCACTTGCCTGAGGCAGGTAGCAAACCAGCAGCAACAGGTAAGTGATAACCAGGGTACCGGGTCGGAAAAAGTTAGTTCGCGATTGCATTGCACCAGAACGGTCCTTGCTCAACAGATAATTGACAATTTTGATCATGGTTTGAGTACTCCCAGAACAGATATTGCTAAACTATATAGCGCAATGGTTAATTTCTTGTGTTTCCAGAGTTTAATGCAATTCACAACAGCTCGTCACGGCGAAAGGAATAAATCTTGCACTCAACTAGCGCGTGTAGGAGTAGAAGGGAAGGGGTCAAGGGATAGGGACTAAGGATTACAATTAACTGGTTTTGCCCGGTCAGAATAGTTTATTAGCAATTTGACTATTATTTGCGGTATTTAAAACTCACGGAGGAAAACATGGCAGTACCTAAAATCGCCATTAATGGTTTTGGCAGAATTGGCAGAATCATCATGCGCATTGCCAAGCAGAATCGTCATTACGACGTTGTTGCAATCAATGACCTTGCTAGTGCCGATCAACTTGCCTATGCCTTTAAATACGACAGTACCCACGGTATTTACCAGGGTGAAGTTTCCTGCACTGAGACGGGTATGACCATCGATGGTGATCCGTTTGAAGTATTGTCCGAGAGAGACCCTGCAAAGTTACCTTGGAAAGAATTGGGAGTGGACTATGTTATAGAAAGCACTGGTGTATTCAGGCACCTGGCTGACCTTAACAAGCATCTGAGCGCTGGTGCTAAACGTCTTATACTCACAGTTCCTTGCAAGGATCCACTGGAAGCAACTCTGGTGACAGGAGTCAACGATCATGTGGTCAAGCAAGACAGCAGGATTATCAGTAATGCCAGTTGCACAACAAACTGTGCGGCGCCGCTTGCGAAGGTATTACACCAGAGTTTCGGCATAAAAAGGGGTCTTCTGACGACTGTGCATGCTTATACTTCGGATCAGCGGCTAATAGATGCGCCGCACAAGGACAAACGCCGCTCCCGTAACGCCGCCACCAACATCGTCCCCACTTCAACCGGTGCTGCTCGCGCAATTGGCCTGGTAATTCCTGAGCTTGACGGTAAGCTGGATGGGCTTGCTATGCGGGTACCGGTCCCCGATGGCAGCCTGGTAGATCTGACCGTTGAACTTGAGGTGGATGTCACCGTAGAGCAGATCAATAAGGCCATGGCAGAGGCTGCAGCTGGGTCGCTAAAAAATATTCTGGCCTACAGCACCGAAGCAATAGTCAGTAGTGACATTATTGGCAACTCCCATTCCAGCATTTTCGATTCGTTGTTAACGCAGGTTATTGATAAGCGCTTGGTTAAAGTAATCAGCTGGTATGACAATGAGTGGGGCTACAGCTCAAGGGTTGAAGAGTTAATTGAACGCCTGGCAAAAATGGACGGCATGACCGCAACGGCCTGAAAATTTTTTATGAGTCTATTGCCAGCAATTGAAATCGATACACCGTCCAACACACCAGTGAATGCCGCAATTATCTGGCTCCACGGCCTGGGCGCCGATGGCAACGATTTTGCTTCCCTGGTACCAGAATTAAATATTGCCAATAGTTACGGCGTACGATTTGTATTTCCCCATGCACCATCTATTCCGGTTTCCATCAACAATGGCCATGTTATGCCTGCCTGGTACGACATTTTGAGTTTTGATGTGGACCGCGATTTAGATGATGAACAACTTATTGCATCATCCAATGCTATTCAGGCCTTGGTTGATCGAGAGATTGAGCGTGGTATAGAAAGCCATCGTATTATTCTCGCTGGTTTTTCTCAAGGTGGGGCGGTGGCATACCACGCCGCCTTGAGCTACCCCGAACCACTCGGGGGAATACTCGCCCTTTCTACCTACTTTGCCACGGCGGACAAAATAACAACTAGCCCTTCAAATCAACAAATCCCTATCATGATCAGCCACGGTTTACACGATTCCGTAGTTCCCGAAGTATTAGGCCAGCGCAGCCAGAGTACCTTACAAAGCCTGGGATTTAACCCGAAATACCATACTTACACCATGGAACACGCCGTCTGCCCTGAACAAATCGCTGACATTTCTCGCTGGATCCAGCAAGTATTAGGCACTTAAGACAACTGAATACAAGTCTGCGATTGAAAAGCTTGACCTTAGACTCCACTCTAATGTTCTAATGCTCCCAGATCAGATAGCGCCATCATCGAAGCCACTGCGGATAAAGGACGGAGGTAGGGCAGAAACCTTTTATCGCTGGAAAAAAATTGTTTGCCCCAACCCCTTGAGCTGAACGAAGACAAAACATTATTAAGCTTGATGAGGATTAAACCATAGAACCACGCGAGCATTTTACGAAATTAGATCGCAGGAAACGAAGATGTTAAAAATCAGTGAAGCAGCAGATAAAACAGGCCTTTCAGTCCACACCCTGCGCTTCTACGAAAAAAATGGACTGATCAATGCCAGTCATCGCAGTGAAGCTGGCTATCGCCTCTATACCAAAGATGATGTGCGCAAGGCAATGTTTATACGGTTGGCGCGGAACACCGGATTTTCTTTAGAGGAAATAGCTACTTTGTTATCCATTCGACTGGATAAAGAGAGCCACAGCTGCCAGGAAGTGACGGATATCACTAGTCATAAGCTAGAAGAAGTTAATGAAAAGATAAGGGAACTGATTTCCATGAAAACTACCCTGGAAACGTTACTGGCCAGTTGCTGTGGTGGACCTGAGCAAGCAACTCACTGTTCCATTATGGAGGCCCTGGACGACAATGAAATCGAATTTCGCAACAGCAGTGACAAGGCTGTTACAAACAAGGTATAAAAAGCCATGGTAATGACACTGATAGGCAATTTCTGGAACCTCGTTATTGAAAGTGCCCCTTGGTTATTGGTGGGCTATTTGCTGGCCGGGATAATCAAACAGGTCATACCCAGCAGCTGGGTGGAGAAACAACTCGCCACACCAGGGTTCATGTCCGTGGTGAAAGGGGCGTTTATCGGGGCTCCGTTGCCACTGTGCTCTTGTGGCGTGATACCAACTGCATTAGCGATTCGAAAATCCGGCGCGTCTAAAGGTGCGACAGCCGCTTTTTTAGTGGCTACACCGGAAACCGGGGTTGATTCGATTTCTTATTCCTACGCCATACTAGGCCCTGTATTCGCTATTGTCAGGCCAGTTGCTGCCCTGGTCAGTGCCATAGTGGCCGGAGTGCTGGTTCGAGTATTTGATACGGATGACAACCTGATTGTTGAACAAGAGTCCAGCGGAAGTTGCTGTAGTTCCAGAACGTCTAAA
>Ga0114950_10000097_pt1 | contig 47934 bp, 42 predicted proteins | sample N075metaG_FD_83503 | JGI IMG/M metagenome (GOLD analysis project Ga0114950, IMG submission 83503) | Deep subsurface microbial communities from Kermadec Trench to uncover new lineages of life (NeLLi) - N075 metaG | ecosystem: Environmental > Aquatic > Marine > Ocean trench > Sediment | place...
CCGGGTTCAGTGTACCTTCCATGGCCTTGTTAAGCGCATTGAAAGCTTGTTCACTCCAACTCTCGGGATAGCCAAATTCGAAAATACCACGCCGGTACATATCACCGAGCGCGAGATAGAGAGAGCGGCGAGCATGTGGCGCGCTGACCTGTTTGATAAGCGGCTCGACCTGAGGGATCAGCCGGTCAAAATCGCCGATATCCTTGCCGTCGAGTTTGGCGCGTAAAACATTGAGTCGCGCCCGTGTTTCGAGAGTTCGCAGATCCGCGCGGGCTGCTGTGGTTGCTGCCGCGTCATAATACTCAGCGGCTTTTTCGAAAGTGCCACGCTCAACCTGAACATTGCCAAGGTCGAGCAGCAGTGCAATTTGTTCACCCGGACTAAGACGAGACTCCAGTTGCCTGGCCAGGCCCAGAGCCTCTTCAGACTCGTCATAACGTCCCAGACTGTAATAGATACCACCGAGACGCAGTTGTGTCGCAGCGGATTCATCTTCGGTCTCGACCAGAGAAACCACGCGATCAAGTGCTTCTAATGCAGCGTTGTTCTTACCTTGTTGACGGTAAACATCAGCCAGGCCCCAAAGCCCACGCAGGAGATCTGCATTACTGGTGGCTTGATCGACTGCCGATTTGAAAAGTGCTGTCGACTCACGCAGGCGCCCCTCACTCGCTGCAAGCTGCGCGTCATCATAAACATCGGCGCTGACAGGCGATTGTAAAACCAACAGAAGTGTCAAAATACACGTTCTGGACATGCACACGGCGCTACCCCCCTAGCAGGTGAATGTATACAACTGAGATGAGACTTCGGTCTTGACCACTACGTGGCTGATGCAGCTTTACCCGCCGCTTGTGCCCACATGTTTATTTTTTAGTGTCTGACCTCCCAGTGAACCAATTTCTACACCTAAATCCTCATAATATCAAACTCTTAGCCAGCTTAATTGTTAACACTTTATAGTGTTGCGTCTTGAGAATCGGCTTCGTATTCTTCGCCTCCTCTAATCGAGGGTCACCCATGCCAAACACCAATAAAGCCGGTGACCTGTGGGTATCACGCTACTCGCAGTTGTTGTCGTCGGATTTGTCGCAGGCAACATCTATTTACATCGGGCAAATTTAGAACTTTCTGAAGAGTTAGCGCAACGCCAGCAATTCATCCGTTCTAGTGGTTGCCCTGCTGCTGATTGTCAGCGCTTTGCTGATGCAAAACGGCTACCAGACTTACCAGATCATTGAAGATGGCGATCGCTTGCGAGCCCGCATTGCCGCTCAGGAACCATCCGTTAAAGACGCTCAGCAAGTCAGAGCGCAGCTGCTTTCAATTGGTGGTCAAACCGCCACCTTGGCCAACGCCGGTAACACCAACGCACAACTGATTATCGAACGCCTGCGTGCCCAGGGCGTTACCATAAAAGCGCCTTAAAGAAGGCCTTTAAATATCCAGCGGTGCAATCTGGGCAACCCGTTGTGGATCGGTACGCCATACATCAGACGCATCCACATACAATTCTATATTGTTGCCATCCGGATCATCGAAATAGAGCGACTTTGTCACTTCATGATCTATCGGGTCTGGCGTGACACCAGCCGCTTCCAGAAGCGCCTTCGCCTCAATCAAATCATCCAGTGAATTACCAATGCAAAAGGCGACATGGTTCAATCCTGCGGCTTGTTCGCCGCCGCTTTTATCCTCTCCAGATACCTTTTTCCCAGACACTTTGGCAATCGCCAGGTCATGGTGATCGCCGAGACTGAAAAATGTCATTTTCATGCCCTGCTCATCGAACCGGGCGCAAACCGGCATGCCCAGCAGACCGCTGTAGAATTTTTCAGATCGTTCGAGGTCGGTGACATTGAGTACGACATGTCCAAGCGATTTAATTTTCATAGCGTCTCTCCTTAAAAGGTGCCTAACAACCTGTAGAATAGACAATATGATGAAGAAAATCCTGGTCTGGTTCGGTGGGCTGTTCGCCGCCATGACTGTTGCGATGGGCCTCACTTATCTGGCGACTCAACCTGAGCAGCCAGAGGCAGCTTCAGAAAGCGCACGCTGGCTGGAACCGGGAAACCATGCGACCTGCGAAGCGGATTTAACTTTCACCGACACTACCCGCCCTACCGCCAGCAACGGTGACTTTGCGGGTGCCGATATGCGCACGTTGAATACAACCGTTTGGTTCCCTTGCACTGACAACGAACCGCATCCGTTAGTTGTTTACAGTCATGGATTTATGTCGAATCGCCATGGCGGCGAATATATGAGCCGAAATCTGGCCAGCCATGGATACGTGGTTATCGCGGCGGACTACCCATTGAGCCACCGCGGTGCACCGGGAGGCCCTCAAGCCACGGATGTCGTCAACCAACCGGCCGATGTGAGCTTTCTGATCGACTCCCTTATCGCCCTCGACCCACAACAACGGCCATTTCAAGGAGAAATCGACTCGAACCGAATTGGCGTCATGGGCATTTCCCTGGGTGGCCTGACTTCCACCCTGGCCGCATATCATCCGCGCTTGCGTGACCCACGCATCCGCGCTGCTGTTTCCATTGCAGGTCCGGCCAACATGTTTACACCAGCATTTTTCCGGTCCGCCCAGCTACCCTTTTTAATGATCGCAGGTACGGTTGATGCCATTGTCGACTACCAATCCAACGCCGCTCCCATTCCTGAACGGGTTGCTGACGGCGCACTTTTAACCATCGCAGGCGGTGCACACACCAGCTTCGTCGCGCTCGCCGAACCCACTTTTCGTTTAATGAACAACCCCGACAGTCTGGGTTGCGCCGCAATCCTTGCCAGCATCGATGAAGACCCTGGCGATGTTTTCGCCGGTTTGGGGGATGAAAGCGATGGCGTTGTTCGAGACCGCAATGCCCCGCCGCTTTGTCAGCGGAACCCATTGCCCGCATCGATCCATCCAGGGCGACAACAGATGATTACGCAACTGGCTGTACTGAGCTTCTTTCAAGCCGAGTTTGCGCCACTTGCCGAAGTACGAAAAGATGCGCTGAGAATGCTCGAACAAGGGATTTCCAATGATTTCTCGGAAGCCAGTTTTAGCCGCTAGCCTGGACTATTCATTCCTATTGGCGCAGTCAATACAGTATTGCGTAGTCGGGTCGAGCGCCAGACGTTGCGGGTTGATTTGTTCATCACAATCTAAGCACCAACCAAAATTGTCAGTTTCGATACGTTGAAGAGCCGCTGTGATCGCCAGCAACTTGGACTCGCGCCGCTTGAGGGTCTCTTGGGCGATCGCCTGGGCCTGCATAGCGTCCATTCGCGATAATCGTCCGACCCTGGATTGGTCCAGTTCGACAACCGCCGCCTGCTCCTCACCGATTGGCGCAAGATGCTGCAACTCAGCGCGCATTTGCAGAAGTCGTTCTTTCATCCCGGCATCTCACTCACTTACATTGCTTTCGCAACATCTCATTCTACGCTATAAAGATGAGTTCAAATTAAGGGGAACTACATTGAGCGACGAAATCTCAGACGAGACTCTACTCGACCTGCACCGACGCATGGTACGAATACGCCGTTTCGAAGAAACCGCCGGCAAAATGATGGAAGACGGCAAAGTGCCTGGCGCATTGCACCTGTATGTGGGTGAAGAAGCCATCGCCTCCGGGGTCATGACACACCTTTCCAACGAAGATCAGATAACCAGCACCCACCGCGGGCACGGACATCTGATTGCCAAGGGCGGCGAATTCGATCGAATGTTTGCAGAACTGCTTGGCCGTGTCACCGGCTATTGCAAAGGCAAAGGCGGCAGCATGCATATATCCAACCTGGATCTCGGCATGCTCGGCGCCAACGGTATTGTTGGTGCCGGACTAACCATCGCGGTAGGTGCCGCGTTTTCCAATAAATTTCGCAAAACAGATAACGTCACCTGTTGTTTCTTCGGTGACGGCGCCAGCAACGAAGGCTCGTTTCACGAAGCAGCAAACATGGCAGCTCTCTTTAAACTGCCAGTGGTGTTCGTGTGCGAAAACAATGGCTATGGCGAATACACATCACAGGCCAATCACCAGGCTATTGTTGACGTCGCCGACCGCGCACCGGGATACGGTATGCCCGGCGTCGTTGTCGATGGCATGGATGTCATCGCAGTTTACGAAGCCGCCGGTCTGGCAATTGCCCGGGCCCGTGCAGGCGAAGGTCCGACGCTACTCGAGTGCAAAACCTATCGCTTCTACGATCACGTTGGCGTACGCGGCATGGGCCTGAGCTATCGTTCAGATGAAGAGGTTGCCGCGTGGCAAAAGAAGGACCCCATCGATTTGTTTGAGTCACGCCTCGCCGAGCAAGGGATCCTAAGCCCTGAAGCCGCTAAAGCCGTACACGACGAAACCCTCGCAGAGGTTATCAGCGCGGTCAAATTTGCCGAGGACAGCCCCTTTCCTGAGCCAAGCTCGCTCACTGAAGATGTCTACGCATAACTCCTAACGATTAAGAGGAACGATCATGGCTGAAGCACAAACCGAAGAACCACGCACGCTCTCCTACGTGGCCGCGATTACCGAGGGTGTCCGCACAGTCATGCAGGAACAACCTAACGCTTTTGTCGCCGGCGAGGATGTCGCCGGCGCCGGCGGTGTATTCGGCACTTACAAAGGTCTCCTCAAAGAGTTTGGCCCTGACCGGATATTCGATACGCCGATTTCCGAAAAAGCTATTGTCGGACTTGGCGTTGGTGCGTCGGCCACCGGGTGCCGGCCGATCATCGATGTGATGTTCATGGATTTCCTTGGCGAATGCATGGACGAGGTAACCAACCAATTGGCCAAGATGCGTTACATGTTCGGTGGTCATGCCACCCTGCCCGTTACCCTGTTGACCATGGCTGGTGCTGGCATGAGCATGGCGGCGCAACACAGCCAGAGCCTGGAAGCCTGGCTCTGCCACCTGCCGGGCCTCAAGGTATGCATGCCCACAACCCCCTATGACGCCAAAGGTCTGATCATCGCAGCAGCACGCGATGACAACCCGGTGATCGTCATCCTCAACAAAATGTCATTGGCCATTACCGGCGAAGTACCTGAAGAATCCTATGCAATACCGCTGGGCCAGGCGAACATTGTACGCAGCGGCACCAACTACACCATTGTCGCCATCGGCCGCATGGTCCACGAGGCGTTAAAAGCCGTCGACAAGCTGAAGAGCCTCGGCATAGATGCAGAAATTATCGATCCCAGGACCCTGCAACCATTCGACAGCGCCACCGTGATCGATTCGGTCAAGAAAACACATCGCGCCCTGGTGGTCCACGAAGCCGTCAGGTTTGGTGGTATTGGCGGTGAGATCACCGCCCAGATCCAAGAGCAGGCGTTCGATTTCCTGGACGCACCGATCGCTCGCGTGGGCGCACCGTTTTCTCCGGTGCCATTCAGTCCCGCTCTGGAAAAGCTCTATGTGCCGAACGCAGACAGCATTGTGGCTGCAGCAAAACAACAGCTTGGTTTATAACGCTTAAGGGCATCATGGGAATAATTGGGCTGCTGGCCAATCCAGCGTCCGGTAAAGACGTGCGCCGCCTGGTTGCACGTGCCTCAGTCTTCGACAATCAGGAAAAGGGCGCAATTGTCCGTCGGGTGGTCGTCGGCGCAGTAGCCAGCGGTGGCTTGGAATTTGTCTACTACGATGATGCGCACGGCATCACGGCACAGGCGTTGGCGGAATGTGGCGCCGATATCTCTGCAACGGCGGTAGACTCCACCCAAATGGGTTCTGCACTGGACACCATCTCCGGCGCGCGTGCCATGCGTGCACTCAATTGCGATGTCGTCATCACCTTGGGCGGCGACGGGACTAATCGCGCATTTTGCCTGGGCTGGCAAGATGCGCCGCTGCTACCCATCAGCACCGGCACCAACAATGTCTTTCCAGACTTATATGAAGCCACCATCGCCGGCGCGGCAGCAGGGCTGATAGCATCCGGCCAGGTCGGTACGGAGATGATGACGCAACAAAAGTGCATTAACGTCAGTATCGAAGATGAACGGGACGATTTTGCGTTAATCGATGCGCTACTGACCAGTGAGCGGTTCGTTGGCGCCCGGGCGCTGCTCAAGCCCGAGCAATTCCGTTCCGCGCTACTGACCCGGGCAGATCCTGCTGCTGTCGGCGTTACCGCCATTGGTGGCTTGCTGCATCCTGTTAAGGCCGGCTTTGAAGGCGGACTCTGGTTGGAATTTGGCAGTGGCGGCCAAATTGTGCGGGCGCCCATCGCGCCGGGGCTTTACCACGATATTCCAGTCAGGACTTGTCAGCCGCTGGCGCTGGGACAAACTGTAAAATGTGTAGGTCCTGGCACCCTGGCGTTCGATGGCGAAAGAGAACGAACTTTGAAACAAGGCCAACAAGCACAGCTAACGATGTCCAGGACCGGGCCCAAGCTGGTGGACGTCAAAAAAATCCTATATCGCGCTGCTGAAATTGGCAGTTTCAAGCGTTAGGATTCGCGATGAACAAGAAGGCGAGCAACTAGGCAGCAAAATGGCGACGGAAATCTATCTAGTCAAAGTAGGCATGAGCATGACCGAAGGGGTCGTGGAGGAGTGGTACATAGCCGACGGAGACAAGGTTCAGAGTGGCGAAATGCTTTATCGCCTGGAAACCGAAAAAGTTAACCTCGATGTCGACGCGGAAGCGGACGGTATCGTCAAGCATCTGGTGGCGGAAGGTATCACCATGGAACCCGGTGATGTGGTTGGGTATATTTTTGCAGATGGTGAGGAAATTCCCGCCGACTTCGGCGCTGCTGGTGCTGGCCCCGAGTCACCAGGCCAAACGGTAGCTGCAGACATCACAGAAGTCGCGACGCCAACCTCACAAAATGTACCCGCAGCTGGTGGACCGAGCTCCCCCATTGCCCGCAGACTCGCCCGGGAAATGGGCATAGATCTAACCGGCATCACCGGCACTGGACCAGGAGGTCGGATCACCAAAGACGATGTAGAAAAGGCCGCCGCAGCCCCTCCGGGAACGGGTACAGATGCATCCCCTGATACACCTTCGCCAGTCACCACAATACCTGTGCGCGGTATGCGCAAAACTATCGCCGAGCGTATGCAGCACAGCCTCCTTTCCATGGCGCAACTGACCATGGACATGGACGTCAACATGGACGATGCCATCAAGTTACGCAATCAGCTGGTAGAAGAATGGTCAGATCAAGGCGTAAAACCAACCTACACCGACCTGGTCATTCGTGCCGCGGCCAGAGCACTGACTAAACACCCGCGCATGAACGCTTCCTGGGGTGACAAAGACATCACCTTGCACGGCGACATTCATATTGGTATAGCAGTGGCATTGGATGAGGGCTTGATAGTCCCGGTGATCAAACACGCCCACCAGATAACCATAAAAGAATTGGCGATCGAAAGTGCCCGTCTGGCCAGCGCCGCTCGTAGCAGCAGCCTCGCGTTGGACGATATGCAAGGCGGGACATTCACCGTATCTGCCCTCGGCATGTTCGGAGTCGATTCATTTACACCCATCATCAACGCGCCCCAGGCTGGCATTTTGGGGATAAACCGTATCCGTGATGATGTGACCTGGGATGCAGACCGAGCCGTTAAAACTCAAGTCATGCGTCTGTCTCTAACATGGGATCATCGGGTCCTGGATGGCGGACCTGCCGCCCTGTTCCTAAGCGAGGTCCGTGCGTTACTCGAAGCACCTTACCGGCTACTTTTATGATACAAATTACACCGCTGACTCCCATCATTGGCGCGCTCATTGAAGGCGTCGATTTGACCAACCTAGCGGATCGGGAATTCGCCGATCTGGAAGCCGCGTTCACCGCGCATAGCGTGTTGTTCTTTCGCGACCAACCAGCAATGCCACCGGCGCAACAAGTCGCCTTCGCCAAGCGTTTTGGCCCCTTGCATACGCACCCTGCGGCGCCGACACTCGAGGGCAATCCGGAAATTTTCGTCATCCACACCCACGCCGAATCCAAAGTAGCGAACGGCAACGGGTGGCACACCGATGTGTCCTGTGATCTGCAACCACCATGGGCAACCATGTTGCAGATGCATACCTTGCCAGACACCGGCGGCGATACATTATTCGCCAGCACATATGCTGCGTTTGAGACCTTGTCATCGACGATGCAACGCTTCCTCATGACTTTGTCTGCGCACCACGAATCTGAACATATTTATCGCGGCCGCTATGCCGACAGAGGCGTGGACGACACCAAGCGCACCTACCCCAGAGCCCTGCACCCGGTGGTGCGCACACACCCCAAATCCGGCCGCAAAGCATTGTTTGTCAATCCCAGTTTTACGACGCGCATCGAGGGCATGACGACAGACGAAAGCAAGGCGCTTTTACAAATGCTCTACCACCACCAGCAACGCCCGGAGTTCCAGGTGCGATGGCAGTGGTCAAGCAACGCAATTGCGCTGTGGGACAATCGATGCACGCAACATTTTGCGCTCTGGGACTACTGGCCACAGGAGCGTAAAGGCCATCGGGTAACGATCAAAGGCGAACAGCCTTATCTAGACCCGACAACACCGCAACATATCAACATGCGACTCTCGAGTAAGCTATAAAGCTCAAATATTCTGCCCCAACTTTCAGTAGGAAATAGCTTCCTCCAACTTAACCCACCTGCCATCGCGCACCTGAGACAGAACAGATTCTGTCGCGCCGCTATGTTTATCCGGCCCAAAAGAAACGCTATATCCAAATATGTCCGTGTAATCGGTGATGCTTTCCATCGCCTGCACCAAACCCAGGGTGGTCAAATCACGACCCGCACGCCGTAAAGCCTCAACAGTCAGATCCGCAGCCCGGTACCCTTCCATCGCAGCAAGCCCCGGCTCTTCGTCATAACGTTCAATGTACTCATCCCACCAGGCACGGACCTCGTCGGACATCTCATCGTCCGCATACAGCCTGGCCATGTGTACGAAACTGTAAAATCCCTGGCCACTCTCCTGATCTGCAATAACCTGTGCGTACACTGCATTGTTACCGACCCAGTCGACGCCTTGCCAACCCATTTTGCGCGCCGTGTCGAGCACTAATATTGTGTCGCGATGAACCGTACCCATCAGCACCAGATCGCAGTCGGCTTTTTTCAGCCGCAGGATCGCCGCTGTAAACTCTGTATCTGTCGGCTTGTGAGATGACACCGCAGCCAGAGTTTTGCCCATCTCTGCAAGCTGGTCTTCTGCTCCAGCAAGTATTTCGGCGCCATAGTCAGTGTCCTGATAAATGACACAGGCAGTATGCTTACCCTTTACCTCAAAGAAGTATTTTACCGAGGCCCGCACCTCATCGTAGTAGATACCGCGTTGGGTAAATTTAAGCGGATGAAATGGCTCGACCATCTGCCGTCCACCGCTAATCGGGAAAAGATTAGGCACATTCGCCTCGAACTGTATCGGCATCACAGCATTGTTGATCGGCGTGCCCACAGCCAACACCATGGCTAAAATATTGTCGCGATTAATCAACTTGTTAGCCGCCGAGATCGCCCTTGGTATCTGGTAGGACGTGTCTTCTACAACGTAACGTATCTGCCGCCCATGCACACCGCCGGCCGCGTTGGCCTGATCAAAACGCATGCGTGCCGCATTGGTGGCTCCGACGCCCCAGATCGCAGTCGGACCAGACAGATCCGTAGCCACGCCGAGGATAATTTCGTTATCGGTGACACCCCGATTCTGCGCTACCGACGCGGCGCCATCCGCCGAGCCAGCATCACCACAGGCCACCACCAGTAAGCCGGCGCCAAGCAATAGCAGCGTTCTCATCGTGCTCAACATATTCTATTTCCTCTAGTACATTTCATTGATCAGGTTAGCGTATTTTTCATTCACCACTTTGCGTTTGAGCTTCATAGTGGGCGTCAGCTCTTCATCTTCCGGGTTTAACAGTTGATCTATGAGGCGAAATTTCTTTATCGTCTCGACCCGGGCAAACTTGGTGTTGACCGCCTCTATCTCATCCCATATCAGGTCCTGCACCGGTTGCGTGTGGCACAAGCTGGTGTAATTGGTAAAGGGTACATTATTGTCCTGGGCAAATTTTTCCACATTTTCCTGATCAATCATCACCAGACAGGTCAGATAGGGGCGCTTATCACCCACCACTACCGCGTCTGATATAAAAGGCGAAAATTTGAGCTGGTTTTCGATCTCACTGGGCGTGATATTTTTACCCCCGGCGGTGATGATAATGTCCTTCATGCGATCGATGATGTAGACATAACCATCGTCGTCAATGCGACCCACATCCCCCGTGTGCAGCCACCCGTCAATGAATGTTTCAGCGGTTTTCTGCGGGTTATTCCAATAACCCAGGATGACGCCTGGCCCCTTGATCAAAATCTCGTTCTGCTCAGAAAGCTTCACCTCACACCCGGCATTGGCCTTGCCTACCGAACCGATCCGATTTGCGCCTGGTTTGTTGGCTGTCGCGATACCGGTACATTCGGTCTGTCCGTAGACTTCGAACATCGGTTTGCCTAGTGCCCAGAACCAGTCAATGAGATCAGGCGCAATCGGCGCTGCGGCAGTTGACAGCCAGCGGCATTGATCGATGCCGAGCATGATGCGAATATTTTTCAGCACCAGGAAATCGAGCACTCGATGCAGGGCTTGCAACCCTAAGCCTATCGATTCTCCGCTACGCGACAACTTCGCCACTCGGGCACCAACGCCAATAGCCCATTGGTAAGCCCAACGACCCAGCGTAGTCGCCTCCTTGAGCTTGATGGTGACCAGAGAATATTGTTTTTCCCAAACCCTCGGCACCGCGAAGTGAATGGTCGGTGCTATTTCCTGTTGATCGCTGGTGGCGGTTTCGAGGGCCTCGACCAGATTCACAATGGAGCAGGATTCCATAGCTAAAAAAGTGTAGAACATGCGCCCTGCAACATGGGCGAGGGGCAGGAAACCCAGCTGTTCATCTTCCGGATAGACACCGTAGATATCCTGCAGATTTGCAGCCATATATAACATGTTGCCCTGGGAGATCATCGCCCCCTTCGGCGGGCCGGTGGTTCCCGAAGTGTAGGTCAGCACCATCAAATCCGTTGCCTGGGCAGCCGCTATCTCGTTCTCCCAAAGATCAGGATGCGCCTCGGCATGGCGCTTACCGAGCGCCAGTAACTCGGCGAAACTCATGCACTGGGGGTCGGAAAAGTCGCGCAGCCCTTCCATGTCGAAAATAATGATCTTGCTCAGGGTCGGCGTGCGCTCCCGAACTTGCAACACCTTGTCGAGTTGCTCTTCATCTTCTGCAAAATAGAATCGTGTACCACTATCGGTCATCAGGTACTCAACCTGATTGGCGGCATCGGTGGGGTAGACGCCGTTGGTAACACCGCCAATGCCGATCACGCCGAGGTCGGTAAACATCCATTCTTTGTTGACCTCGGAAGCGATCGAACAGATATCACCACGCACCAGGCCCAGCGCCTTAAGACCATGACCAAGCCAACGCGCCTGGTCGCCATAATCACGCCAGGTGTACTCATTCCAGATCCCGAAGTTCTTCTCGCGCAACGCAATCTTGCGTGGATTTTCCGTAACCCGCTTCCAGAATAGTTGAGATATGGTCGTGCATCCGTGGATGCTTAGTTCGCTCATCGCCAGGTCTTGCGTTGCTTCCAACGCCGCCGACCACGTACGCCATGGTCTTTCATACCGAGATAAAACTCCTGGATATCCGTCGCTTGCATTAGTCGAGCGCAGGTATCTTCCATCACTATGCGCCCCACCTCCATCACGTAACCCAGATCACCCACATCCAATGCCATCTTCGCATTCTGTTCAACCAACAACACCGTGACCCCTTGTTCAGAATTAAGGCGTTTGATTATGACGCTGATATCATGAACCAGACGAGGTGACAGGCCTAAAGAGGGCTCATCTAACAACATTAATTTGGGACGCAACATCAATGCCCGGCCAATCGCCAGCATCTGCTGTTGGCCACCGGACAGATTGACCGCCTGGGATTTGATCATGGGCTTCAAGATCGGGAAATATTCATAGACCCGTTCCAGGTCTTGTTCTACTTCACGATCTCTGCGCGAAAATGCACCCATGCGCAAATTTTCATCCACGTTTAGAAACGGGAAAACTTCTCTGCCTTCAGGCACATGGGCAATGCCCATACGTGCAATCCGGTCCGGGTCTAAGCCTTGAATTTCCTCACCGTCATAAGTAACGCTACCTTTGAGCGGATCCATCGCGCCGCTGATGGTTTTCAGCACGGTGGTTTTACCAGCACCATTGGCGCCCAACAGGGAAACGATTTTGCCAACGGGAACATCCATGCTGACACCACGAATCGCCATGATGGGACCATAGTAGGTTTCAAGATTGCGAATTTCCAACAGGTTCGACATGCTCAATCTCCCATGTACGCGCGCAATACTTCGGGGTGGTTCTGCACCTCGGACGGCGTCCCGATGGTGATGAGTTGCCCGTCAGCCAACGCCATAACCCGGTCTGAGGCCTGGCTCACCAGGTTCATGTCGTGCTCCACCATGATCACGGTAATGCCGAGATCTTGATTGATGTCTTCGAGCCAGAATGACAGGTCATCGGTCTCTTCAGGATTTAAACCCGAGGATGGCTCATCCAGCAGCAGCAACTTAGGCTGCAGGCACAACGCCCGGGCGATCTCGACCATTTTGCGTATGCCGTAGGGCAGGTTACCAATGATCTGATCGCGGTAACTCTGCAGGTTGAGAAGATCGATGACCTCCTCTACCGTTTCACGAAATTCGAGTTCCTGACGCCTTACCGCACCGAGAAAGAAAAGCTCCTGCAACAAGTTGGTGCGGCGGTGCACGTGACAACCAATCAACAGGTTATTGAGTACGGATTCAGCCTCAAACAACTCGGTATTTTGAAAGGTCCGGGCAATGCCCAGTTCCGCTATCGCGTGGGTCGGCACACGCGTGATGTCTTTGCCGTCGAATTCAACACTGCCATGGGTTGGGTCGTAAATACGGCTGATTAAGTTAAAGATGGTCGTTTTACCCGCACCGTTGGGGCCGACAATACTGAATACTTCACCTTGCTCGACATCAAAGGAAACGTCCTGCACGGCCTTAACACCCCCAAAATGCACCGAAAGTGACTCTGCGCGCAGCAGGCTCATTGCAACCGCTCGGTGCGCAAAAAGGATTTCTGCCGCTTGTAGGTCGATTTGCGGTACAGCGGGAACTGCTCAAAAAACAGCCGAACCTTGCACCAACGCCCATAGATACCCTGGGGCTCATAGATCAGGAAAAAGATCAGGATCAGACCAAATATAATAGGCTCGAGCCCTGGCACCTGAGCCAGCCCGGCCGGCACCATATCTCTAAAAATCGCAATGCCTTGCGGCAACAGACCGACAAATATCGCACCAAAAATGACCCCATGCAGCGAGCCCAATCCACCCACCACAATCATCAGCAGAAGTTGAATCGACATATACATATCAAAGGCATTCGGTGCCAGAAAAGTGAGTCTATGGGCGAACAGCGCGCCGGCTAAGCCAGTAAACGCGGCAGATAATGTAAACGCCAGCGTTTTGGTTCGCGCCAGGTGAATACCCATACTTTCAGCAGACGTTTCTGAATCCCTCACGGCGGTCATCGCCCTGCCGGCTGGACTTCGTAGCAAATTGAGAACCAGAATCATTGAGCCAAGAAGCAACACCAGGCAGACAAAATAGAACGCCACAGGCGCAGAAAAATCATAGCCAAACAACAGCGGCTTGGGCACCGCGAGGCCGCGAAAGCCACCGGTCACAGACTCCCAGCGTTCGATGATAAATTCAACAATCTTGGCGAAAGCCAGTGTTGCGACAGCCAGGTAGATACCTGTCATGCGTAAGGCGGGAATCGCAATCAGACCACCAATCAGCGCCGAGAACACCGTCGCCGCCAGCATTGACAGGGGAAACGGTATGCCAAGTCCCAGCAGATAGGCATGCATGTATGCACCAATCGCTAGAAATGCTGCGTGTCCGAGACTGACCAGGCCGGTATAACCCACCAGAATCATCATACCCAGACCGGCTATGGCGTAAATGAATACGAAGGAAAATTCGCCGAGTAAAAATCGGCCCAACCACAGCGGTCCGCTGCATACGGCCAACAACAATAATCCGTACCACAACACCTGCCCACTGTGTTGGATCAGATTGATATCTTGCTGATAATTCGTCTTACGAATGAATCGCATCAGACTTTCTTCTTCTGCATGGTGGCAAACAATCCCTGGGGCCGAATCACCAACATGATCAACAACAATACATAGGCACTCACATCGGCAAAGCCTGGCGGCAGATAGAGCCCGGCAAACTGCTCGACTATGCCAACCAGCAAGCCGCCGATGATAGCGCCAGGCAAACTACCAAAACCCCCCACTATAGCCGCCGCAAAGGCCTTGATACCGACCAACCCGATCAGCGGATCAACCAGAGATACCGGTGCTGTGAGAATACCCGCGATGGCGGCGATAGCTGCAGACAGTGCCCAGACCAGAGAAAACATACGCTTTACCGGGATACCCACATAAAACGCCGCAAGCTGATTTTGCGACGTCGCCTGCATGGCAAGCCCAACACGTGAGAATCGAAAAAACGCCCACATCAGTATGCACAACAATGCCGTACCCAGGACGATGGCAATATTTTCATATCCAATAACCAGCTCGCCAAGTCGAATGACCTCGCCAACATAGGGCATCGGCAGTGCCCGCGGTTCATTGCCCCAGATCGCCCCAACCAGCGCCCGCAGCACAAAGCCAAGACCGATAGTCAGCATCAACACAGCAAAAGGTGGCTCGCCGATCATCGGCCTCAGCAGCAACCGCTCAATGACGACGCCGACCGCCGCCATGACCAATATGGTCGCCGGTATGGCCAGGTAGAACGGCCAACCGAGGATGCTGATGAAGGTGATCGCGACATAAACACCCAACATCATGATGTCACCCTGGGCGAAGTTGATCATTTCGGTGGCTTTGTAGATCAACACAAAACCCAGGGCGATCAGGCCGTAGACACAGCCTTGTGAGATGCCACTGATGAGCAGTTGCAGAACTTCCACGTATCCCCTTGTTTATCATTGTGCTTTAACTGAGCAGCCGCGTATTGTGTGGACAACTTCAGCATTTGTCACCCTTACCCTGCAATTACCAAGGACGCTAAACAATGACCGGAACACTGCAAGGCAAGCGTGTGCTCGTCACCCAGGCCGACGATTACATGGGACCGGCAACCCTGGATCTTTTCAGCCGCGAAGGTGCCGAGGTCATCGCTGATGTGTCGGATTTAACCTCACCTGACGCTTGTCAGGCGTTGATAGAGAAAAATGGACACATCGACGTCCTCATCGCCAATCTAGCCTCGCCAAATTACACCGGAGTTCTGGCCACGGATCTGCCGGACGATGCCTGGGAAAACACCTTTAACATGATGGTCCACCCGTTGCATCGATTGTGCCGCGCGCTGTTACCACAAATGATTGAACGTCAGGCCGGCAAGATCGTCGTCTATGGCAGCGCAACCGCGTTGCGGGGTTTAAGAACGGTGACGGCGTACAGCGCAGCACGCGCCGCTCAGGTGGGTTACGTGCAGTCGCTCGGCGTCGAAGTCGCCGAGCACAACATCCAAGTCAATCTCATCGCCCAGAACTATGTGGAAAACCCGGTCTACTACCCACCGGCGCTGCGCGAAAAAGAATCATTTCAAGCCTCACTGAAACGACAGGTACCTTTGGGACGGCTGGCGACGGCGGAAGAAGACGCCAAATTCGCACTTTTTCTCGCCTCCAACGACAGCGATTTCTTTGTCGGTCAGGCCATCCCTTTTTCTGGAGGCTGGATTCAACGCTGAATAACATTTAGACATACAAGATCACTAAGGGAGATAGCATCATGATGACTGGAGACGAATATCGCGCATCACTGAACGATGGGCGGGAAACATACTTTGAAGGTAAACAGATTACAGACTTGCCGGGCGATCCTATTCTTGGACAAACGGTAGACTCTGCAGCCGCAGGTTACGACCGCTTTTATGATCCGACGCCTGGCGCCATCGGCGCATTTATGAAGGTACCCAGCTCGGCGGAAGAATTGCGCGAACAGGTAGAGTTGCACGAAACCGTGGACTTGCTTACCCACGTCACTTACGCATCCATTATGACATTGCTGACCGTCGCCGATCGCATCGAAGACCAACTACCGGATAACGCCGCACGTATACGCACGTATGTGGAGGACGCTCAGCAACGAGACATCCGCATTACCCAATGTATTACCGATGCCAAGGGCGACCGCAGCAAACGCGCTGGCAACCAGGAAGACCCGGACGCCTATGTGCGGGTGATTGAACGCAAGGACGATGGCGTCGTGATCCGCGGTGCCAAGCTGCACATATCTGCCGCATCGATGGGTCACGAACTAATGACCATCCCGACCAAGGCGATGCGTCCAGGTGAAGAAGACTACGCTATCGCCGCAATGGTGCCGGTCAACGCACCCGGCGTGAAAATCATCAACACCACTTACGCACCTCGCCACCAAGACAAGCGCGACTTCCCGGTGTCCGGTCGTAATCACACACCAGAGGGGTTCGTGATTTTTGACGATGTGTTCGTGCCCAATGAGCGCATTTTCCTCGATGGCATTCCGGAGTTCGCGTCAGTTTTTGCACATTCCCTGGGCCTGTGGGAGCGTTTAGGAGGACTATCCAGCATGGCGTCAGGATATGATCGCCTGGTGGGGTTCGCACAGCTGATTTCAGAGGCGAACGGATTGGAAAAGATGGGGCACATCAAAGAGAAAATCTCTGAGATGATGATAAACGCCACCCTGATCAGGGCATCGTTAGAAGCGGCGCTGCAGAATTGCAGCATCACATCGGACGGTGCGGCCTTCCCGAATGAACTGTATACCAACGTCGGTAAATACCATGGTGCAGCTAACTACTCAATGATGGTGAGGCATCTGCATGATATTGCCGGTGGCTCCATCCTGACTGCGCCGGGCATAGCGGATCTTGAAAACGAGGAAACCGGCCACTTGATCCGTAAATATATGAGCACCAAGCAGTCTGTGGACGGCTTGTACCGGACAAAACTGTTTCATGCGATTCGTGACACCACCGCAGATGCGTTGGGTGGCTGGTCTGCGGTAACGAATATCCAAGCCGGTGGGGGATTGTATGCGCAGCGCATTGTCTCGCGCATGCATTATGACCTGGAACACGCCAAACAAATGGCCTTAGAGTACGCTCACATGGGTGAGTATATAAATCAGGGATAGTTGGCGCGGAGAGTAAATTACTGTATATATATACAGTATGAAATTACTAAGACCACTACACCGGCAGCGCAGACGCAGACGCAATCAATTCACTGTCCTGGGCAACGAAGACCTGGCCGCACATTACTGTGTGCGTTTCAGCGATCTGGAAAGTTACCTGGTCAAACACGACCTGCCTTTTCACAAGGACAGTTGCGCTAACATCTGGGCGTCATGTGAGCGCAACTCTTGCGAACACGAAGAGAACTACCGTGCCTCTTAGTTACCGCGCCTCTGAGTTACCGTGCCAGAGATGCAGACAGCGGGTAAGCACGCACACGCTGGACCTTGTCCGGGTCAACCTGAAGTACCTGTGAACGTGTTTCCCCAGCGCCGATGCGCGCCATTCTGCTGGTGGAAGTCTTCACGCCTTCAGCAGTTGTAAGCTCAACCCGGATCACCACATTCGCCACTGCCAGGCCGCCTTGATTGCGCACCCGAAGCACGTATCTGCCGCGCTCATTTTTGCCGACGCGTACCGCAATGTACTTGGCGGGACGCTGGCCTAACTCCAAACGCATGAGACTCTGCCGCGCTGCTACACCTTCAGCACTCTGACTCTGACCGGCTTGCGCGTAATATTGCTGGGCGGTCTTTGCATCACCTTCTGCTTCCGCTATCTGGCCGAGAGTCTGGTAAGCGGTTGCGGTGGGGAGTAAGCGCACCGAACGGGTCAAATCTGCCTTTGCACGCGCGCGCTGACCCTGTTCTGACAAAGCCAGGCCGCGCCCGAGGTAATGCACGTAATAGCCGTCATCGCGGGCGATTGCGCGGTCGAAGTTAATAACTGCATCGTCATAGCGAGATTGCCTTAAACGGATAGAACCGCGCAGACTGTGAAACAATGCCTCTTCATTGTATTTCGCCAGCGCTGCGTTCACCTGGGTTAAAGCCGCGTCGTACTCATTGTCCGCATACAGATCCAATGCCTCATCGTAGGCATCATAAGCAGATTGGTTTGCTCTAAGGGTCTGCATCGCCTGCGCAAAGGCAGGCTCCCCAAATTCACCATTCACATAGCCTTCAGAGCGCAGCCGCTTAAGCAACATTCGATTGTTAGAGACCCTTTCTGTAGAGGCAGGGTGCGAGGCCAGCAGACCCTGCAGCCAATCTGCCTGCTGCGTGCCTGACAAGCGCACGAATGTTTCCTGGAGGGTCACCGCGGCATAGGGATCGTAACCTGCCTTGGCCAGAAACTGCGTACCATAAAAGTCAGCTTCACGTTCAGCATCACGGGAATATCTCTTATTTATCAAGCCGGCACCTGCCAGAGCGGCGCCGACGACTTCACCCGCATATTCCTGGCCACTGGTACCGATCGCGATCAGCGCCACCGCACCTTGGGTGACGAGACCCCGCTCGATTCGTTTCGCGCCATGGCGAGCCGCTGCATGCGCCACCTCGTGTCCCAGTACGGCAGCCAACTCCGCTTCATTGCGCAATGCAACCAGCAGACCCCGATTGATTGCTATTTTTCCACCAGGTAATGCCCAGGCATTGGGCACGGAAGAGTTCAGCACCACGAACTCATAAGGTAAATTTACGCCGCTGACAGCCGCCAGTTTTTGCCCCACACGATTAACATAGGCCCCCAGTTGGGGATCGGTGCGAAAGGCACCACCTTGCATCTGCTGCGACGGAGAATACTGTTCCTGGCCGATGGAAATCTCTCGCTGAGCACTAACCAGCACGATCTCGCGCTGCCCGGTAACAGGGTTCACGGCACATCCGCTTAACAAGACACCTGACAAGGCGCTCAACAAGACGACCAGCAGGTGGAACTTCGGCAACCTATTCATGGTTCGAGTCATCATCGACCTCCTTAATCTGCCCGGCGAATACAATCCACTACAAAATCACAACAAACGCATCAGCGTCTTCATCTATTGTGACAAGCTGGCAGGGTACATGGAAGCAATAAGCTATGACCGAACGAGAACACTCTGGCAAGTCCGCCCGAGGCAACGATAGTGCTGGCCGTGAAATCCTCCGTCTGCGACAAGACTATGTCACCCGTCAACTGGACCAACGCCCAATGTCGCATAGCATTGCGGTTGCCTATCGCCAGGTTATCGCGGCAAGGATGCGTAACAAACGTGAACTAGACTGCGCAAACTAGCCCGGATTCTTCCATTTTACCTCCATAGATACTGCACCCCGGATGCAGCATTGCCACCTAGTATTCATTCTCAAGATAGATACAGAATTGAGTAGCGTTACAAGTGACACCACAACCTGACAATACGAAATCCCGGCAGCACAATTCAGGCCGTCGGATCGCGAGCGCCATGGTTATAGATCCTGGGGATGAACTTCTGAGCACGGGTGAGAGCGTTTTGATTTTAGCTGCGCTATGCACTCTTGTTATAAGTATTCTTTCGATCTCGGTGTTTTAAAGGCTTGTAACGCTATCAATTAATTTCTCTCATAACCCCAACTCTCCAATGAGTGACTCGTGATAATCAATATCGCAAACCCTGCAAATCGCAGGGTTTTTTTTGCCTAAATTTCAGGTAACACCGTTAAACTCAAGCTTCTAAGCCCAGACAACAGATGAGACTAAATGGAATGAAATACCTGCATACGATGGTACGCGTGACCGATATCGAGAGTTCTTTGAACTTCTACTGCAACGCGTTGGGATTGGAAGAACTGCGCCGCTACGAAAACGAAGGCGGCCGCTTCACCTTAGTCTTCCTAGCACCACCCGGGGATTCCTCGGCACAGGTGGAGCTGACCTACAACTGGGACCCGGAGGAGTTCGACGGCGGGCGTAACTTTGGCCATCTGGCTTACGCTGTTGAGGATATCTATGCCACCTGCCAACGGTTACAGGACCATGGTGTGGTCATAAGCCGCCCCCCGCGCGATGGACGCATGGCGTTCGTGCGCTCCCCGGATGGCATCTCGGTGGAATTGCTACAGGAAGGCGACGCCCTTGCCCCGGCGGAACCGTGGCAAAGTATGGAAAACACCGGAGAATGGTAAACAAGCCGATTTACGCGCATGCTCCAGCGGAACTTTCCCGAACTAACTTTCCCAAACTAACTTTCCCAAACTAACAGAGGAAAAGACTCTATGAAACTATATAACTCGATGGGGCCGAACCCGCATGTCGTGCGCATGTTTGCTGCCGAAGCTGGCGTCGATCTAACTCTGGAAGACATCGACCTGATGGCCGGAGTCAATCGCCAGGAAGAATTCTTGAAACTCAACCCAAGCGGCCAGTTGCCTTGCCTGGAACTGGATGACGGCACACGTATCGCTGAAATTACGGCGATATGCGAATATCTGGATGAAGTCGGCACCGCAACCTCACTGATTGGCGACTCCCCTGAAGCCCGCGCCAATACCCGCATGTGGACGCGTCGGGTGGATTTAAATATCTGTGAGCCTCTGGCAAACGGCTTTCGCTACAGCGAGGGACTGTCAATCTTCAAGGATCGGATGATCACAATTCCGGAAGCCGCCGAAGGCTTAAAGAGCATTGCCCGGGAAAAACTCGCCTGGTTAAACGGTTTAATGGATGATGAACGGCAGTTCATTGCCGGAGACAGCATCAGCCTGGCAGATGTATTGCTATTTTGCATGCTGGACTTCGGCAACACGGTGGGCCAACCCTTTGATGAGAAACTGGCTAATATCAAACCCTGGTTTGACCGCATGAAAAACCGGTCTAGCGCCACCGCCTGATAGCCCATTTGTTACGGGACATTTACGCACAATGGTAAATGTCCTTTTTTACCCATCGAACCTCAACAATCAACTGTAGCGAACCCGTGGTATCTAACGCATAGCGCCATGAAGGACTTTGTGTTACGTTTGGTAGCAGTTAATGTTACCAAATTACACTTACCCTCTCGGAAGAGGTTGACGGTATGCGCACGACCTACATTACGGCCACTGTCATAGCCCTCGTATTGGGATTCTGGCTCGCATCCGGCTTTATCGATGGAGACGATGGCTACCAGACGGATTCTATTGCCGACCTGAATCGCGAACAATCGCGCCTTTCCGAAGACGCCACTCCCACCAGAGTTCGCGTCACCGTGTTAGAAGCCAGCGCACAAACTCGCCTGATCAAAGTCCGCGGTAAAACCAAAAACAAACGTACCGTGGAAGTCAAAGTCGAATTGGCTGGCACCGTGGTGGGCCGGCCGGTTGAACGTGGCGCCGTGGTCGCTGCCAACGATGTGCTCTGTGAGCTTTCTATAGAGGACCGCCAAGTCGCCTTAATCGAGTCCCGCGAAGCACTGAATCAGGCACGCATCGAGTATCAAGGCGCTCTCAGTCTCAAACAAAAAGGTTATAACTCGGCAGCCGCGATCGCCGGTGCAAGGGCGCGTCAGGCGGCAGCCGAAGCGAATTTAAGCCGCCGCGAACTCAACATCAGTAAAATCCTGGTGCGCGCTCCGTTCGACGGCATCGTTGAGGATGTGCATCAGGAAATCGGTGACTTCGTGATGCCCGGGGCGAGTTGCGCAACAGTGATCGACATGGATCCAATGCTACTGGTAGGACGTGTATCCGAGCAGGAAGTGATCGAACTGAAACTGGGCCAGAAAGCCATTGGTTATCTACGCAACGGCGAAGTCGTTCATGGACCGGTGAGTTTCATCGGCCACCAGAACGACCCTCGGACCCGTACCTACGCCATCGAAATCGAGCTGCCAAATCCTCAGCAGACGCTGCGTTCCGGCATCACCACCGAAATCCATATTCCGGTTGAGGTTGTGCTGGCGCAAAAAGTGAGCCCGGCGTTGTTTAGTCTCGATGACAATGGCGGTGTCGGCATACGAACTATTAACCGCGACAACATCGTAGAATTTCACAGCGTGACCATTCTTGCGGATGCCAGCGATGGCGTTTGGGTGGCTGGTCTGCCTAACCGCGCTGCAGTCATTACCGTAGGCCAGGAACTCGTTACCGCAGGTGAACGGGTTGATCCGGTTTTCCAAGGCAACGTCACGCTCAATTCAAAATCCGGTTTCGGCGATCCTGCCAGCTCACCCAACACCGCAGCAGGGCGACTGCCCGTTATCCTGGGCACCCTCGCCAACTAATTAGAGGCCACACTTATGTACGGCTTGATTGAGGCAGCGATCACTCGCTCCCGCACCACGCTGCTCATCATGTTCATGGTGATCATTGCCGGATTGATCGCGCGCAGTGTGATCCCGATCGCGAACGAACCCGATATCGATATACCGTTCTTTATAATCACCGTGGTGCACGAGGGCATTTCACCGGAAGATGCTGAACGGCTGCTGGCAATGCCACTGGAAATCGAGATGCGTAACGTTGAAGGCATCGAGCAAATGACGTCGTTCTCTACGGAAGGTGCCGCGACGTTGATGATCGAGTTCGACGCTGACCACGACCTGAACAAGGCACTCATGGATACTCGCGAGGCCGTCGACCGCGCCAAGGCAGAATTTCCCAGCACGGCAGAGGAGCCCATTGTTCAAGAGGCGAGTGTTGACGACTTCCCCATTCTACAGATCAATATTGTCGGCGAAGTCCCGGAGCGAATGCTGTACGGCATCGCTATAGATCTACGCGAACGGATCGAAGCCATACCTGATGTGCTGTCCGCGGATATGTTCGGTGACCGCGAGGAGATGTTAGAGGCAGTGATCGACCCGAACCAGTTAGAGGCGTACGCAATCTCAACTGAAGAGCTGATCAACACCATAGTGCGCAACAATCGCCTCATCCCGGCGGGTAGCCTTGACACCGGCGAAGGCCGCTTCTCGATCAAGGTGCCCAGCATCATCGAAAAAGCGCAAGATATCTACGATCTGCCAGTACGTACCGAGGGCGATACCGTTGTCACCCTAAGCGATATCGCAACCATCCGACGCACTTTCAAGGATCGCACCAGGTACGCACGGGTCAATGGACGTCCCACCATTTCCTTACAACTGGTCAAGCGCGCCAACGCAAACATCCTCAGTACCATAGCCGCCGCCAAGGAAGTGGTGGATGAGTTCCGCCCCAAACTACCCGGCCGGGTGGAAGTGTTCTACACCACCGACCAGGCACCCTACGCCCAGGCACAAGTGACCGAACTGCAAGGCAACATCTTTACCGCACTTGGTTTGGTGATGATCATAGTGGTGGCCGCAATGGGCTTTCGCAGCGGTCTGATCGTTGGTTTGAGCATTCCTGTTTCCTTTCTGTTTGCACTCATATTCATCTATTTGCTGGGTTATACCTTCAACTTCATGGTGATGTTTGGCATGTTGCTTGGACTCGGCATGCTCATCGATGGCGCGATCGTCGTCACAGAATACGCAGATCGAAAAATGACGGAAGGCTATCATCGGCGGGCTGCTTACTCATTAGCGGCCAAGCGCATGTTCTGGCCGGTTACAGCCTCCATTGCCACCACCCTGGCGGCCTTCTTACCATTGATGTTCTGGCCGGGTATTTCCGGCAAATTCATGCGTTATCTACCGGTCACAGTGTTTGCAGTGCTTACCGGGTCGTTACTTTACGCCTTGTTCTTCGGCCCCGTGTTGGGTTCCTTGTTTGGAAAAGCAGGCAGTCGCGATGAAAAATCAATGGAAAACCTGCGCCAGCTCGAAGAAGGCGATCCACGTGAACTGAATTCTTTAACTGGTGTGTACGCAAGGCTTTTGTCCTACGCGTCACGCTATGCAGTGGTAACCATGGCGATAACCCTTACTGTTCTGTTCAGCACCTTCTGGGCTTATGGAAAATTCGGTGCAGGCTTCATATTTTTCTCCGAATCTGAGCCCCAATACGCAAACGTATCCGTGCGCTCCAGAGGTAACCTGAGCGTAGACGAAGTGAACGTACTGGTTCGCGAGATCGAAAATGAAGTGTTGGAGATCGAAGGAATTCGTAGTCTAAACACCACGACCATGTTGTCTGGCCGACCTGGTCGTAACGGCGGCATGGACCGCATCGGCCAGATGTTCCTCGAACTGCACGACGAAAATGATCGCGAAATGAGCAGTACTGACATTTTTGAGACTATTCGTGAGCGCACAAAAGACTTTGCCGGTGTCAGTGTAGAGATTCAGAAGATGGAGCAAGGCCCACCCATTGGCAAACCGATCTATCTGGAATTCTCCTCGCATGACAAATCTTTGCTCGAGCCTGCCGTCGCCAAAGTGGTGGATTTCATGACCAATGAAATGCAGGGAATACGCGACATAGACGATACACGCTCGCTACCTGGCATCGAGTGGAAACTAACCGTCGACCGGGCCCAGGCAGCAATCTACGGCGCCGATGTCTTACAGGTAGGTATCGCGGTTCAACTCATCACCAACGGCGTTAAAGTCGGCGAGTACAGACCGGACCGCTCCGACGATGCAGTGGATATCCGCGTACGCTACCCCAGCGAAGCAAGAGGAATCAGTGCGCTAGATGAGTTAAAGATTGCCACCAGCTCAGGGCTGGTACCGGTGTCCAATTTTGTCACCAGGGAGGCAACCCCTAACGTTGACACTATCCAACGTATTAACGGTATTCCAGTTGAACAAATTCGCGCCAACGTCGCTCCCGGCATATTGGCTGACGACAAAGTTACCGAGCTCAAGGCTTGGATCGCCACACAAGATTGGCACCCCGACCTGCGAATCGAATTTCGAGGGGCCAACGAAGAGCAGGCTGATTCGATGGCATTCGTTAGTGTGGCTTTCGGTATGTCACTGTTATTGATGTTTGTACTACTGGTCACGCAGTTCAACAGCTTCTATCAAGCATTGCTTATTCTTTTTGCTGTCGTACTGTCCACCGCCGGTGTATTGCTCGGGCTTTTGATCACCGGCAATCCATTCAGCGCCATTCTCACCGGTGTCGGTGTGGTTGCATTGGCGGGTATCGTGGTAAACAACAATATTGTGCTGATCGATACTTACAATCACCTGCGCCGGGAGCACCCGGAACTTGACTACATTGCGCTTATCATTCGCACCGGCGCACAGCGTTTGCGGCCGGTGATGCTGACCACCATCACCACAGTATTCGGGCTGCTGCCGTTAGCCAGTAATTTAAGCATCGACCTGATCAACCGCACAATCACATACGGCGGTAGCCTGTCGTCATTCTGGGTGCCGTTATCACAGGCCATCGTTGCGGGACTGACTTTTTCCACCATGCTCACTCTCGTGACAACACCGGCCATGCTGGCACTGCCACACCAGATCAAAGCGCTCACCGCCCGAACTCGCAATCGCTGGCGCAAAGGGCAACTCGATTCCTCACCCGCTAACTAGCCTCGGCACTTTGTGAGCAGTGCATTTGCCCGATGAACTCGCTACTCTTAGCGCGCCATCGTCAGCCGTGTTAAACCAACTTGCACTGGATACAGCCTCTTGCAGACATCACCCTCACCGACCTCGACCGGGTTGGTAGCAAGGCTGCCCACCTCGGCGCCATGCTACGCGCTGGCTTCGGTGTTCCCGAAGGGTTTGTCATCGATGTCAACGCTTTCATCAGCCACTTCGGCGAAGTTACCGACCCACTGGTAAAACCCAATGTACCGTTGCTGCAAGCCGAGTTGATGGCCGAAGTGGTGCAGGCTTTAATCGACAACTTAGGCGCCGAAAATCAGGTTGCAGTGCGCAGTTCTTCCACAGAAGAAGATACCAGCCATGCGAGTTTCGCCGGGCAGCATTCAACCTACTACTTCGTACCCCCCAATCGCATCGATCAGGCCATTGTCGACTGTTGGATGTCGTTGTGGTCAAACGCCGCCCTGTCTTACCGTCGTGGTGGCTGGGCAGAAATTACTTCCGGCGAACCGTTACGCATGGCTATTATCGTGCAGAAAATGCTACCAGCTACGCGCTCGGGGGTTGTATTCAGCCGTGACCCTGTGCGTAGCGACACCACCGATACTGTTATAGAGGCGTGTTGGGGTCTGGGTGCAGCACTGGTGGATGGTCGTGTCAGTCCTGACCACATTCGTGTCGGTGAGCGCGATGAGTTGATCTCATACGCGGTTAGCGATAAACAGTTTCAGGTCAGTTCCGAACCCGGCAATCACGATGCTCACCGCCTGCAGGAGGTGCCTCGGCACAAACGCGAGGTACCGGTTCTCAACACCGAAGAAGCACTGAAGATTGCCAACATTGCGCAACAGCTGGAGACCTTGTTCGAAGAACCCCAAGATGTCGAATGGGCCTATGTCGAGCAGGAATTGTATCTACTGCAGTCGCGCCCGATTACCACACGGCCACTGCATCATGACATTCCAAACTCACTGGTGCTGTTCAAGCCGATGGCGGAAAACTTTACTGAGCCACTGACACCACTGAGCGAAGATCTATACGCAAAAATACTGCCCGGCATTGGCGCATTTTATGAAGGCCGCTGTTATCTGAATTTCGATGCGATCAAGCGCCTGAACATCTTCAAGTTAACCGACGCAGAGTTAGTGGATGTCATGCTGCTGCGAACGAAGCCGGAGAAACCTGCAATTTCATGGCCTAAGGTAGCTGCTGGTGTAGTATTTGCGTCTCTGGCCTTTCTCGCAGATGGTGCAAATTGGATCCGTACCGCCAGAGCATCTCCCGGCGCTCTGGCGCGCTATCTGAAACTGGTTGAAAAAATCCGTCGGCGCCCGGACATGTCACCGCTCGATGCGATGCGACGTCTGGTCTGGGGCCAGCATCCATTTGAACCCATCGGTCATCAGATGATGTACGTGAATGTCTCAGCCGGCCGTAATTTTCTATACATCGGCTTGTTGATCAAACTGGTTTCACGCTTTGCGCCTGCCTATCCGATAGCAGAACTCAGCCGTACCTACCATGGCGCGGGAGATATGCAATCCCTGGCCCTGCTGGACAAACTACATCATCTCAGCGTAAGCCTCAGCCAAGCGCTCGAAGAAGACACGCCGCAGCGCGACCAAATTGCACAAGTGCTCAGCGGGGAAGAAACCATGCTGCCCAGTGACGCACCTTTCACAATCGAGTTTGAAGACTTTTTACACACCTACGGCCATCGCGGACCCAGGGAAATGGAGCTGGCAGCACCGACCTGGAGAGAGTCACCTTCGACGTTGCTGAAGATCCTGAACAGCAACCCCTTAAGCCAGGCGAAGAGCAACGCGATCCATGGCGAACATCTCGCCGCACGGGACGAACTGCATCGCTACCTGAAACCCTGGCAGCGGCGCCTGGTTGACTGGAACAGGCGGAAAATAGGCCAATTTATTTCGCTCAGGGAGAACACCCGCCACTATCACATTATGGCCTTTGACGTGGTCCGACAGAAAATACTGCAAGTAGAAAGCGAACTGCTACGCGAAGACAAACTAAAAGTAGCCGGCGATATTTTCTATCTGCGCCACGATGAAATGCTGGACCTGTCCGCCGAGCGTCTGGACCCGGAAACCGCGCACGCACTGATCCGCCGCCGGCGCCGCGAATGGCAGCGTCAGGCGCGCGCACCGCTAACCGAAACCATCAATATCTCACTACCGGAAATGACCCTGGACGAAGACGCAATGCGCGGTCAATGCGCATGCCCTGGTTGGGTAGAAGGCAACGCCCGGCTGATCCATTCCCTGGCCGAAGCAGACACTTTGCTCGAACATGAAATCCTCGTGGCCCCTTATACCGATCCGGCATGGACGCCATTGTTTGGCCGCGTGGCTGGAATAGTCGTCGGTACCGGAAGTTTTCTATCCCACGCCGGCACCGTTGCGCGCGAGCTACACGTACCTTGTGTAGTGGACGTAAAAGACTGTATGCGCAAGATCATCACGGGCCAGAAAATCAGACTGGACGCAACCAACGGTCAGGTGGAGATTATCTCGTGATAGTGGCATTCGCATTTCTACTCAGCCTGCCACTTTCCGTTTGGCTACTCGCCGCCTTATATGCACTAATCGACGAACCAAATCCCATTGTCCCTCTGTTGCGGCTCATCACCGGCTTATGTGTCATGTTGATTTTATTGATGGCCACAGACCGGGGTTTGTTGACGCCATTACTTTACGCCTTCGGCACTGTTGTGATCCTGCATACGCTTGGATTCTGGATACTGCGCAAAGGCAGCATCGGCGTTACGATCTACGAACAAACGCCGCCTCCAGCTTCTCCCGAAACCACTGAATAATAAACGGGTACGCCGACTTGTCCTGAATCAGGAACATGTGCCCACCGACGAAAAAACGTAGCTCGCTGCCAGCGATTTCAGCATGCAGAGCCTGCATATTTTTCACTGGCGCAATGCCATCAAACTCGCCGCCAGCGAGTAGCACCGGCATTTGCAACTGGCGCAAACGCTCAAACGTGTCATGTCCTTTGCGCGCTTCAAGTTGCGCAGCCGCGCCCATTTCATCCCGGTCGCCGCGTTGCGCACTAACACTTAGCTGTATGCGCTTTTGCCAGGCTTCGGCATTCTCCTCGATCCACCGATCGGTATGACGCAGATCCGCCACCCGCAGGTGTGCCATCGCACGTTGCGTTGGCGGCAGGTCCTGTAGTTCATGCAATGGGTATGATGGCGCACCCGCGCCGCCGGAAGAAGTACACGCCAACACCAACATCTGGACCCGGTCGGGATGTCGCAACGCAAACTCTTGCGCCACCATGCCGCCAAACGAAACGCCAATCACAGGTAACGTGTCAATGTCCAGCGCATCCAACAAAGCAGCAGCGTCATCCGCATAGTCCGCCATGCTGTATTGACCACCGGGTTTGGCAGATTGCCCAAGCCCACGTTGGTCATAACAAAGTAAATTGAATGCAGTGGCTAACGGCGAGTCGAATTGATTGGGTTTGTTGCGCAAATCACCACCACTGCCGCTGATAAACAACACGGTGGGTTTATCGCCTGTGTATTGTCGATCCCACTCATAATAAAGGTCGATATCATTTGCTTGTACTAGAGACACGCTGGGTCTCCTTAGCTATCTGGCAGCCAGCGCATTGGCAAAGGCAACGACCCGCTCAGCTTCAGCAGCATGCAGGTTCTCAACCAACTTGCCATCGAGCACCGCGACACCCTTACCCTGGGCAAGGGCCTGGCCCCAGACTTCCAATAATCGATAGGCCTCTTCAACCTCGGCCTCGGAGTATCCAAAGGCCTCATTAGCACCATCAATCTGGCTGGGATGAATGAGCGTTTTACCATCGAATCCCATAGCCCGACCACCAGCACAGACAACTCGAAACGATTCATCATTCTTAAAATCGAGATGAACGCCGTCGAAAATTTCTTTACCCAGTCTGCGCGCTACCAGTACACAACGTTGCAGAGCGTAGGCTATGTTGTCACGGCTGGCCTGGTGACTGGCGCGTAACTCTTTGACCAGATCGCTGGTACCCATGACGAGTGCCTCAACCCGCGGGTTGTCCGCAAAGGCAGCGAGGTCTAATACACCAGCCGGTGTCTCGATCATCAGCCACACCGGCAACTGTTCACCACCGCCTTGGTCCACATGGGCGATGATCTCGGACACCTGGTCCGCGCTTTCGATCTTGGGGAACAGCAGTGCAGCAACTGGCAGCGCTGCAAAAGCCGCCACATCATCCGCCCCCCATGGGGTATCAAGGCCGTTTGCCCGCACGACTATCTCCCGATAGCCGTAACCGCCGCCAGTTAGTGCGTCGATGACCTGTTGCCTGGCCATCTCTTTAGCATCAGGCGAAACCGCATCTTCAAGATCGAAGATAACCGTATCGCAGTCCAGACTCTTGGCTTTTTCCATAGCCCGTGCATTCGCACCAGGCATATACAACACTGACCTTCTTGGTCGCATTTAGTCCCTCCCTATAGATCTAAAACCCACTGATTCTCGCATCATAGAACAGCGTAGATAGATTGAATATGTGCGCTAGTTCACACATAAGCAGGGTGGTTATTCTTTACTATTAGACATTGTCTCTATGCAAGGAAGCTGTCTGCAATGGCGCTGCGGATACGAGTACGCACACAACGCGACGTGTGGTTATTCACGGTTCTCATCTCACTGATTTCCATCGGCTGGTCGGAAGCGGGCATTGCAGTGTTCTATTTCATTGCTGGACCAGAGGCATTCAATATAACCAATTCCATCATTCTAGCCGCAGTGCTACCCATTTTTGTTTCAGTACCGTTAACTTACTATGTAGCCGGAACCAGTCTGGCTCTCGTTAAAAGTCGGGCCGAACTTCGAAAGCTTGCCAATACCGATCCATTAACCGGCCTGCCTAACCGACGATCCTTCTTCTCAGCGGCAGCTGATTTGTTAGCCGAAGCGACTGAACCGGCATCCCTGTTGGTGATTGATGCTGATCATTTTAAAGAACTCAATGACAGCTACGGCCACGCGACCGGCGACAAAGCTCTGGTTGCCATCGCCGACGTCCTGCGCACCAGCTTTCGACACAGCGACCTTATCTGCCGAGTAGGTGGTGAAGAGTTCGCTGTACTGCTGCCGGGCATGGACCTGTTACAGGCCGAAAATCTAGCCACTCGGGTAGTACGTAAGGTCTCTGAAAGCCCGATAATGGAGGATGGCGCCATCATTGAGTTTTCTGTGAGCTGCGGTGTTGCTGACACCAGCAGCAGTCAATGCCTGCAAACGCTATTCAAAGCCGCGGACGATGCGATGTACACGGCCAAAAAACGGGGCCGCAACCGCGTAGCACTCGTCCAACAAGTCGCCTGAGCACAGCCACTTTCGATACCCTGCAGCGCGACTCATCGCGTCTGCCGCTTATGTTAGAATCCCAGCCCTCGAAGGGGGTTTAATTGTGGCAGATAAATTTGATCTGGCCGGTAAAGTTGTCGCCATTACCGGCGCATCTTCAGGCTTGGGTCACCATTTTGCAGGCGTACTGGCGGCCGCCGGTGCAACCGTGATACTCGGTGCACGGCGTGAAGAAAAGCTCGCCGTTCGCGTGGCAGAAATTGAACAAGCTGGCGGCAAGGCACAAGCCTGCCACCTGGATGTTTTAGACAAAGCCAGCATTCACGCATTCATCGACACCGCTTTCGACAATTTTGACCGCCTCGATGTGTTGATTAACAATGCCGGCGTCGAAGCCGGCGCAAAAACCTATACCATGATCGATGAAGACGACTGGGATTTCGTCATCGACACCAACTTGAAAAGTGCCTGGCTGGCCTCCAAGTACTACACCGAACAGACTCAGGCCCACAAACAAGCGACCGGCAACATCATCATGATCTCATCGATTACCGACAAACGTACTATCAAGGGACAATTTCCCTATGCGGTGTCGAAAGGCGCCCTCACACGCATGACCCAGGTGATGGCGTTAGAGGCAGCACGCTACGGCATCCGTGTGAATGCGCTGGCGCCAGGGTACGTGCTGACCGACGTGAGCCGTCTATTACTTGAGAGCGAAAACGCCTCGGAATTTGTCAAAGGTATTCCCATGCGACGCTTTGGTGAGTTCGATGATTTAGACGGCCCGCTTATACTTCTGGCCAGCGACGCGTCAAACTACATGACCGGCTCTGTGCTTACCGTCGACGGCGGGCACGTCTGCGCGTCACTTTAGCGTTCCTCTGTTAGAGAGAAACAACACAGACAGACACTTCACCGAGAACCCCATGACAGAAATACGCCCCTTTACGATCAAAATAAGCGATGCCGAAATCGAAGATCTGCGGCAAAGACTGGCGCGCACGCGCTGGCCCGAAGCCGAAACCCCAAACGACTGGTCCCAGGGAATACCCCTGGCATACACACAGGAGGTAGTGCGCTACTGGCAGACGGACTACGACATGCAGCGGCTGGCCGATCGGTTGAACGCCTATCCGAACTTCCTCACGGAAATCGACGGCCTCGATATACATTTCATGCATATCCGCTCCAGTCACGACGACGCGGAACCGCTGATTCTTACCCACGGCTGGCCCGGCTCGGTAGTGGAATTCCTCAAGGTTATTGATGCATTCACAGAACCACCAGCAAATGGTGCTGATTCCACTCAGGCTTATCACCTGGTCATTCCCTCGCTACCGGGGTTCGGCTTTTCCGGCAAGCCCACCGAGACCGGCTGGGGTGTAGGCAAAATCGGCGTGGCCTGGGCGCAACTCATGGCGCGCCTGGGCTATGAGCAATATTTCGCCCAGGGCGGTGATTGGGGCGCAATTGTTACTTCTGCAATCGCTCTCGCCGACGCGGATCACTGTCGGGCGATTCACCTCAACATGGTGGTGGCAGCACCTGACCCTGATGCGGATGATCTCACCCCGCAGGAAATCTCAGGCCTCGAAGGGTTGAAGTACTATCAAGATTGGGATTCCGGCTACTCGAAACAACAAAGTACGCGCCCACAAACCCTGGGTTACGCCCTGGTCGATTCGGCAGCAGGACAAGCGGCGTGGATCCTGGAAAAATTCTGGGCCTGGACCGATTGCAACGGCGATCCGGAAAATGTTCTCAGCCGCGATGAGTTGCTCGATAACATCATGGTCTACTGGCTCAATGCAGCCGGCGCTTCCTCCGGCCGTATCTACTGGGAGAGCTTCGGTGCCGGTCTCGGCGATCAACAAGTGAAGGTGCCCATGGGCGGCACGATATTTCCAAAGGAAATATTCCGTACCAGCAAGCGTTTTGCCGAACGGGTCTATCCCAACATCATTTATTGGTCTGAGAAAGACAGCGGCGGCCATTTTGCCGCGTTTGAACAACCGGAGGTTTTCGTCGCCGAAGTGCGCGCTTGCTTCGCCCAGGTCGATTGATGGACAAAGCGCTATGGTCGCCGAGCGATGCTGCAATCGAAGCGTCCCAACTTACCGCTTTCAGCCGCTTTGCTGAAGCCCGATCCGGCCTCATATTCCCCGGCTATAGCGAATTGCATGCATGGAGCGTATCCGACCCAGGCGGGTTCTGGTCTGCCTTCTGGGATTTCACCGGCATCCATGCCAGCACCACCGCAGACCAGCCCGTGCAAAATCTGCAGAACTTTCCCGGCGCCCAATGGTTCACCGGCGCCAAACTGAATTTTGCTGAAAATCTACTGCTGGAGCGCTCGGACAAAGTAGCGTTTGTTTCTCTGTTGGAGAATGGTGAAAGGCGAACTTGCAGCTATCAAGATCTGCATGATCAAACCGCCGCCATTGCGACCCAACTGAGAAAACTTGGCCTGACAACAGGCGATCGAGTAGCCGGTTGGTTACCGAATATTCCTGAAGCAGCAGTGGCGATGCTAGCGACATCGAGCATGGGCGCCGTGTGGTCATCTTGTTCGCCGGACTTCGGCGCGCCCGGCGCATTAGACCGCTTCGGCCAGATTGAGCCCAAAGTTCTATTTGCCTGCGATGGCTACTTCTACGCCGGTAAAACCATCGATATCACGGACAAAGTCCGCGAGGTTGCGCAGCAGGTACCTTCGATCAAGGCAATCGTCTGGGTACGCCTTCTCGACGATAAACTCACCATTTCCAGCCACGAGGTCCTGTGGGACGATTGGTTGAGCTTGCCGGCCAAAACGCTGCAATTTACTCAACTACCATTCGATCATCCTCTGTACATCATGTATTCCAGTGGCACGACAGGAAAGCCCAAATGTATTGTCCACGGTCAGGGCGGCACCCTCTTGCAGCACAAAAAGGAACACCATCTGCACCTCGACCTGAAGCCACATGACACGCTGTTTTTCTTCACCACATGTGGTTGGATGATGTGGAATTGGCTTGTCAGCGCGCTCGCGGTTCGTTGCACCATTGTCTTGTTTGACGGTTCGCCATTTCAACCCGGTCCATCGGCCCTGTTCGATATTTGTCAGCAGGAACATGTCAGCGTGTTCGGCGTCAGCGCCAAGTTTCTCGGCAGCACCCAGAAAGCAGGTGTTCGACCGCTGCACTCTCATGACCTGAGCAATATGCGCATGTTGATCAGTACCGGTTCACCGCTGACCCAGGAGGGATTTCGCTACGTCTACAATGACGTCAAGGCAGACTGCCACCTGGTCAGCATGTCTGGTGGCACCGATTTGATTTCCTGCTTCATGCTTGGCAACCCCAATCTGCCGGTTTACGAAGGTGAACTGCAATGCGCCGGGCTCGGCATGGCGGTGGAGATCTGGGATGACCAGGGCAATTCGCTGCCTCAAGGCAAGGGCGAATTGGTTTGCACCGTGCCCTTTCCGTCCAGTCCGATCGGTTTTTGGAACGACCCTGATGAGCAGAAATACAGGGCCGCCTATTTCGACCGCTTCCCCAACATCTGGGTACATGGAGACTACGCTGAGATCACGCAGCACAATGGTTACATCATCCATGGCCGTAGCGATGCGGTGCTCAATCCTGGAGGCGTACGCATTGGCACGGCAGAAATCTACCGTCAGGTGGAACACTTCGATGAGATCGTCGACGCGGTCTGCGTCGGCCAACAGTGGCAAGACGACGTGCGCGTTATATTGTTTGTCATGATGCGTTCCGAAACGTCACTCGACGACGAGCTGAGCGAGCGTATAAGGAAGCGTATACGTCAGTTCGCCTCGCCCCGGCACACCCCGGCAAAGATCATTCAAGTCGCTGACATACCGCGCACCATGAGTGGCAAAATCGCCGAACTGGCGGTGCGTGATGTTATCCACGGTCGCGAAGTGAAGAACACGAGTGCGTTGGCAAATGCGCAAGTACTGTCCTACTTCCGCGATCTGCCTGAACTGCAGGACTAGGCCGGATAGTCGAATGGCTCAGCGCGCAGAAAACGATTCAGCACGTTGCCGGTAATCCTGGCAATCTCATTGTCGTAGTCGTTATGCGCGAGCGCACCCGCGTAGGAAATCGAGCCGGTGCTGAACACCGCACCACCACCGGGCACCTCAAAGAACACCATGTCGGCCTTAACGTCAGGATCATCCCCGAGGGGCCGCATCATGTGGAATTCTTCCTTCACTCGTAGCATGCCGGGTTTGTGATTCTCCGAACTGGCAATGATCACGGCGTGGGGTGGTGATCCCAAAGACTCGTCCCAGCGGTCTATCTCTTCGCCTGCTGCACCACCGCCCTGATTGCCGAAATTTCCCCACACATCGGTGGCATCGACACCTTCCAGGGCAAACGCAACTCGCGGGTCCAGAGCACCAGGTTGCACTCGATAGTAGGTGCCCCCATCAAAACCCTGGGCGGCAAAACCGATGCCAACCAACTCGTTCGGAGGTTTGCCTAGACGACGCCAGAGACCACCGTACTCGCCGTTAAACTGTTGATAGTATTCTCCGGGTTGGGCGATCCAGGCTCTGGTGCCATCTTCTGCACGGCGGACTTCGATAATTGCCGGGTTATCCGCGTCATAGGCAATCCGCCAGTAAAAACCGTTGCCGCCCATGTACATCAGTCGACCGCCATCGCCCAGCCAGGATGCCAGGCTGTCCCGCATGGCAGTGGAATAGTATTCCGGGTGGGTGCCGGTAATAACCGTCGTGTAGCCTGCCAGTGCTTGCGCACCTTCCAAATGCAGATCTTCATCGGTGAGAACATCGAATGGCTGTGATATCGCATCCAGCCAGGCGGTGATATGCGTATCTGCGTTAAAAGCCCAGGTGCCGGTTTTCGGCTTCATGTTCAAGACCGGTCGCAAGCGCGATGAAAAATGCACGCCGCTGCCATCCCGGTGATATTCATATAAGGAGTAGCCCACATCCTCATGGGCATAGAGGAAAGCATCGTTGGCGTGGCGGATTCTGTTGCTGCCGAGAATGCCACCGGCAAAACCAAGGCGCTGATTGGCATAAGCCAGATAAGTGGCGGTCGGCACCAGATAGACCAGATCCGCACCACGGCTGCCCTTGGCGGGTCTGACAAAGAACGGCACGTAATCTTCGGAACTTCCCTGCACTATTTTCAATGCATATTGACCACCAGCAAAGTCAGAGGGAATCGTCCACTGGATCGTGTCGTCCCAGCCGGCATCGGTCAGATCGTCTTCATGAAAATGAATAGCCGCATAGTGTTCTGGTAATTGCTGGAAGTTTTGCGCCGTACCATCCCAATGCCGGCCACATACGGCGCGTGTTGGGGTCTGATACAAACGGCCATGGTGACCGTCGCAGACATCAACGACTTCCTGACCGCCAATGCCTTCAGCAAAATCCCAGTGCGCAACAACTCGCTCACGGCTTTTTAACCGCGGCGCTTCCAGGCGACCGTTGAAATGTTTCACGCCCGGCGCTTGAGCGGCAAAAAGCCAATCCCCAGCGACGAGTTCTGCGCCTTCACCTGAGTCTTCACGCCAGCGTTGATTTTGTTCACCCACACCACCGGCGTATCGTTCCACCGACAGCCCCACAGCGTCGCCAAAACTCAAGCGCAGTTGATACCAGCGGCGCTGCTGAATGTTCAACCTCACCTGCAAACTACCGTTTGGCCAGTGTGCGCTAAAACCGGATGTGTCCACTTGAAGGCGCAGACCAGCCAGGTTGACTATGACCTGGCCTGCTTCTCTTACCAGGGTGGGATACACCCATATATCGAATTCGCCACTGTCAAAGCCAGGCATCTGAGCAACCCGGGCGTATGAGCCAGGCACCAGCGCCTGGGTGGTGAGGTTCACCGGGCTGGTCATGTCACTATCAAGCGGCTTTTCGATAAGACCCGTGCCGTGAGGCCGGTCATCGCCGCTGATCAGTTTGACCAGCGACACATCCGCGGGACCCGGGGAATAGCTGCTCAGCTTAAAACCAATGGTTGCACCCGGACGCACCGACAACGGATCGCAGTAGCCGATAACCTCCTTTTCAAACCCTTCCGGCGCTGCCTCACTCACGCGGCGAGGGGCTCACCTTCTAAAGTAATCCTGTGCATCAAGCGACGCTCACCATGGTAATCGTTGATCGCGTAGTGCCAGGTCGCGCGATTGTCCCAGAACGCCATGGTTCCGGTCTGCCAAGCCAGGCGATAGAAATGCTCCGGTTTGCTGATATGCGCGTAAAGGTAACTCAACAACGATGCCGATTCTTCATCATTCCAGCCGTTGATGCGCAAGGTAAAGCCAGGATTCACGTACAGAGATTTACGACCGGACAGTGGATGCGCAATCACCACGGGATGAATGGCATCCTGTGTCGCCGCCTGCTGGTTGCCAAGGCGGTCGCTCAATTCGACGGGGGCGTTGGCGTTCTCACCAAACACATGACGGGAAGAATGAACTGCCTCCAGACTACCCAGCATTTCCTTGAATCCGTCGGACAGACTGTCGTAGGCAACGCAAGTACCAGCGAACAAGGTATCGCCACCAACCGGTGGTGTTTCCAGCGCGTACAACATAGAACCCAGGGCCGGGATCTGATCGTAAGAATGGTCGGTATGCCAACCACCGCCGATGTTGATCTTCTGGTCGGCTTCTTTGAGCACTTGCGCGATTTTCGGATAGTCCGGCACCTGAACAAAAAAGCGATTTACGTTGATTTCACCCCACCGCTCGGCCAACGCAATGTGTTGTTCCGGGCTCAATGTCTGATCGCGGAAGAACAACACCGAATACTGGGCAAAAGCGTCCCTCAACTCTGCCAGTGTCTGGTCATCAAACTGCGCAAGATCAACGCCCGCCACGAAAGCGCCGAGCGCTCCCGCCGGTGTTACTTCTATCGTTTGGTAAGTCGCTCGGTAAGACTTTTGCTCAGACATGCGCTGTTCCTCCACCTATCATTCGAGCGTGAATGTTAGCACGAGCACAGCCGCTACTTTCCCGGTGGTACCGGCACGAAAAATATCAGCACGCCGGAAAACACATTCAGCGCCGCGACCACCAGCAGGGCGCCGTCATATTGTCCTGCCACATCGTGATAATAGGATACCAACCAAGGTGCGACCGCACCTAAGGCAAGCACAAAGGGCATGCCGGCCCCGCGTATCGCGCCAATGTGGCGGCGTCCGAAGAAGGATGCCCAGATCACTTCCTGCATGGGAATCATGCCGCCCCAACCCAGTCCAAGCACCGCATAAGCGGCATAGATCCAGAACAACTGCTGCTGGCTAACCGCCGCGACGATCATAAAGAGCGCTAAACCCGTCACCAGGGCTGAAAGTGCAGCCAATGGCTTGGCCGGGCTACGATCGATCAAATACCCCCAAACCGGCTTCGAGGCCATCGCCGGAACGGAAGCAACCAACATGCCTAAGGCGGCCTGGCTCCGGCTGAAGCCGTAATCAGTAAGATAAGGCACGGTATGCAGCACCATGACGACGATGTTTATAGTGAAAAAACCAAACGCAACGACCAGCGCATAAAACGATATCGAGCGCAGCGCTTCGCCCCGGGTATAGGCGTTCGCATCTTCCGCCAGAGACTGCGCATTGCCACCTGCGGCGACCTCTGCATTACTCAGCCCATCTGGATTCAGACCATGATCTTCCGGCGCACGGCGCATGAACAACGCGACCGGATACAGCGTGACCGCAGCAATTGCGCCCAACCAGATCCAAGACGGTCGCCAGCCAATAGTGTCAATCATCCAGGTCACCGCTGGTGTCAATACCACACCGCCAAAGGACACACCCATCGCGGCAAAGGCGATTGCCTTGCCGCGGTTGATGACGAACCACTTTGACAGCGTCACATTGACGACCAGGTTGCCCACCATGGCGCAACCTGCGGTAAGCAATACGCCATTGAGCAACCACCACATCAACAACGACTCGATCAGGCTGTGCAGCACCAGCGTGATAGCGAGTATGGTGGTGCCGATCAGCATCACCGGACGACCGCCATAACGATCAATCCGCACGCCGACGAACAGACCTACCAGTGCCATGACCAGTTGTCCGATGGTACGCGTGAGGGTGAAATCTGCCCGCGACCAGCCTAACTCCTCGATCATCGGTGTCATGAAAGAACCGAGTACGTAGCTGTACATGCCAACGGAGATAAATTGCGCGATGAAAGCGGCGACGACCAACCAATAGCCGTAGTAGATTCTGTTATCCAATTCCGCTTGCATAGGTTAAAACATGTCATTAGAGCATGAATGCCCACAATTGAGCTAAGCCATACCCTATGTTGACGCTGTATCCGGCAAAATCTGTCATCACCATGAACCCTTCGGCACCTCGGGCGGAGGGTGTGTTAGTGCGCGATGGACGTATTCTGGAAGTAGGCCGGCTTGAGCAGATGTCGCCGTGGCTCGATGCTTACCCTCATGAAGTGGATGATCGCTTCAGCAATAAGGTGATCTGTCCGGGCTTCATTGACCCGCACCTGCACCCTGCCATGGCGGCAGTGCTGTTACCTATGGAATTCATCACCGCAATGCGCTGGAAGTTGCCTTGGGGCACTGTCGAGCCGACGACTTCTGCAGAAGACTTCACCGCGCGCATGCAGGCGTTGCATGCCAACAAGCCAGCAGAAGATCTGTTGCTGATCTGGGGATATCACCAGCTTTGGCATGGTGAGATGAGCCGTGCACGCATTAACAGTGTGAGTAGCGAACGCCCTATCGTTGTCTGGCATCGCTCATTCCACGAGTTGTATATGAACGACGCTGCGCTCGCCATGGCGCATATCAACAGCGAAGACATCAGACCCGGCAGTCAAATTGATTTTGAACAAGGCCATTTTTTTGAAAACGGTCTCGGCTTCGCCATCAACCGCCTTAATCCTTGGATTCTCGCTCCGGAAAAATTCGCTGCCGGTCTGCAACGTCTGAAGGCAGTGGTACACCACGGCGGTCATACGACCATCGGCGATTTAGCAACGGGTCTGTTCGATTTCGAGTTGGAAGCCACGGCGCTGGCACAAATCCTAGAAGGCGAAGATGTGCCTTTTCGTACCCGCTTAGTGGCCAACGGGCTGCGCATGATGGCTGGCGGCAAAACCCCGGAGCAAGGTGTCGAAATTGCCGATGCGCTGCCTCAGCGTAATTCTCATCGCCTGCAGTTCGGTCGCCACATCAAGCTGTTCAGTGACGGCGCTTTCTTCAGTCAGCTCGCGCAACTCCAGGAGCCGGGATATATCGACGGCCATCATGGCGAATGGCTGATGCCGCCGGAGGTGCTGGAAAACAGCATTCGCGCCTACTGGCAGGCGGGCTATCAGATTCATGTGCATGTCACTGGCGATCTGGGACTGGAACTGGCGTTGGATTGTCTGGAGAAAATGCAGTTCGAAAAACCGCGTTTTAATCACGGCTTCACGCTGGAACATTTTGGTTTCAGCACACCGGAACAAATCATTCGCATCAAAGCGCTGGGCGCCCAGGTCTCTGCCAATGTGTATTACCTGCACGAATTGTCGGATATTTATGCAAACAACGGCATTGGCTATGAACGCGCGTCGCAGATGTCCCGTCTGGGCGCATGCTTCAAGGCCGGTATCAACACCACCTTGCATTCGGATTTCACTATGGCGCCAGCCGAACCACTGAACAGCGCCTGGGTTGCAGTAAACCGAGTCAATCACGCTGGAGACGTCATGTGCGAAGCGGAGTGTCTGAGCGCAGAACAAGCGTTGCAGGCGATCACCATCAATGCCGCCCACGTGCTGGGCATGGCAGACGACACCGGCTCGATACGCGCTGGCAAATATGCAGATTTCACCGTGCTCGATGAAGACCCGCTCACTTGCGAGCCGATGCACATCGCAGATCTGAATATTCACGCGACGGTGTTCGAAGGCAAGGTCTACCCGCTGTAGCAGCGAACTCGATGAGCATACCGATCACCATCATCGGCGGCTATTTAGGCGCAGGCAAGACGACCTTGCTCAACCGTCTGTTGTCCCAGGCGGACGACTTGCGGGGGTTGGCGATTCTGGTGAACGACTTTGGCGCGATCAACATCGATGCCCAACTGATTCGCGCAAGTTCACCGGATGGACAAATCATCAGTCTCACCAACGGCTGTGTCTGCTGCTCCATTAAGGATGACTTCACCGCGTCGTTGGAAACCCTGCGTGAAGTTGAGATCAAGCACATCCTGATGGAGGCCAGCGGCGTGGCCTTGCCGGTGAAAACAAAGGCTCAGTGCGATTACCCCGGCTACCATGCTCGCGCTTGCTTCGTGCTCATCGATGCGCAACACCACCAACACCAGTGTGCGGATAAGTTTGTCGGCTATCTGGTCAAGCAACAGGTCGAAGAAGCAGATGTACTGGTCATCACCAAAAAAGCACTGGCACCGGACTTCATACCACCGCCCAACGTCGGGGCGGGCGTCGGGTACAGCTTCGATGTGGATGATCCTGAGTTGCTTGGGATGCTGCTGGATACAAGCAGTGAGTATTCGAATTCGACGCCGGTGCGACCAGACGCGACCACCCCGGACCACACGGTGGCGATGACCACCTGCACCTTGCAGCAAAACAGCCTTGTCAGTGGTACCAGACTAAGCTTCCTGCTCGACGAATTACCGCCCCAGGTGCAACGCGTAAAGGGTTTTGTCGGCACCCACCAGGGCGAGGTGCTGGTGCAGAAAGTGGGGAACAGTTGCGAATTAAGCCCGTTGCCATCCGCACAGACTCATCAACTGGTGTTCATTGCCAGTGCCGATGCGAGCCCCTGCTGGCAAGTTGACCTGCAGCGCGCCTGGCACGAGTGGTCCAACTTATCCTAAAGCCATTTCGCAGCAGCCCTGAATCGCTGTAAACTGACAGCAACCACGATTTAAACCATTCGGGGAACTTTCTGATGAAATCAATCAAATCCATATCGGTTCTGATGCTCGCCGTCATTATCGCCATACCTGTGTCTGCCGGCACGCTGACAGGCATGGTCAAAGACGACACCGGCAAGGCCATGCAAGGCGTAATGATCCGCATCACAGACGATGCATCAGGCGTGTCGGAGTCTGTTTACACCAACCGGGCCGGTCGCTATGAGCTGGCCACAGGTCTGCAGGGCAGCTTAAAGCTGCGCGCCCGCTCGCCCTATTTCAAAGACACCATGTCCACCGTCGAACTCGGCGGTAACGCGCAAACTGAAGAAAACCTGGTGATGCATCCGATGACCAGCGACGAAGAAATCTCCGACAGCTTGCCAGCGGCCTACCATTTCGGTGGCTTACCGTTCGAGTCAGGCGATGATGCTCACTTTAACCGCTACCAGTTTCAGCGCGATTGCCTGTCCTGTCATCAAATCGGCAACGCCTTCACCCGTGTGCCACGCACTGCCGAATCATGGGCTGTGACCATACAACGTATGCACCGCATGGTCGGTAACTTCGACGCTGAACTGCGAGACGAACGATCTGTCATTCTGTCTAAAGGATTCGACGGCAAGCCGATAATGGTCCGACCAGAGTTCCCGTTGGACGAAGCGCTGGACCGCGCGAAAATTTACGAATTTGCCCTGACTAAAGCGTACGTTCCCCACGACTCCATTGTGCATCCGACCAACGGGCTGATTTACACCGTTGACCAGGGGCTCGATCACATGGTGGTTACCGACCCAGCTACCGGCCAGTCGCAATATATATTGCAGGCAGGCGGAGAGGCGATGACCTTCCATGAAGACAACCCCAACGAAGGCAGCAATGTGGGCTTATTTAACCCCACTGACCGGCATGGTCCGCATTCCCTTGATCTGAGTATCGATGGTAAGTACTACGTGACCAATACCGGCAGTACCAGCATCGGTGTATTCGACCCGGCAACCAACGAATGGCTGTCTTCCTACAAAATCCCACGCGAAACCGGCGCCGTCTACCCGCACACGATTCGGGTCGATGCAAAAGGTATCGTCTGGTTTACCCTGGCGGGATCAGAAAAAGTCGGCCGGCTGGACACGGACAGCGGTAAATTTACGATTCTCGATCTACCCCACGTGGTCGCCGGCGGCATTTCTGGTGGCACCCAGCCCTACGGCATCGATATCAACCCCATTGACGATTCCATGTGGTACGGACGCTTATTCGGCGACAAGATCGGCCGCGTCGACCCGGTCACGTTGGAGATCGTCGAATACGACTCACCCGTGCGCGGTCCGCGACGCATGCATTTCGACAAGGCAGGTATTCTCTGGGTAACCGGTTATTCCGAAGGTGAATTAGCGCGCATCGAAGTCGGTGAGTTCAAGAGCACGGTTTATGACATGCCTGAATTTGCTGAAGGTTTCCGCCCTGCACCCTATGCCCTCGGTGTACATCCCATCACCCAGGATATCTGGATCAACGAGAACATGACGGACCGGATCTATCGATTCATTCCCAGTGAAGAACGCTTCATCGTTTATCCAGTACCGCTGGCCGGCACCTACACCCGGGACATGACGTTTACGTCGGACGGTAAGATATGCCTGTCCAACAACCCTATCCCACCACCCGCATTGGAAGGTGGCGTGTTGGAGATTATCTGCCTGGACGCAGACTACGATCCACAGCGGGACCACAGGTTAACGGTAACGCAGAACTAGTCGCATAAATAAACGGCTCTTCAGCGTAGATAGGGGGTAGGAACTAATTCCTGCCCCTTTTTTGCTTATTGGAGGGGTGGTCCATAACCGGGGTGTAACAGTTCTTTGTCGAACAGCGCATCCGCTGCCTGGCGGTGACAATCTGCACAGGGGCTCAAGAACCCTTCCGGGAATTCATCCATCTGTAGTTGCTCAGCGATTATCTGGTGGGCACCGAGGAAGGCTGGAAACTCAGTAATTCTCAACGGCGGATCAGCAGGCAGATTGCGCAGCATTTCACTCATGGTGGTCGGCACCCCGGCTCGCAAAGCTTCTTGCTGCAGATAGTTGCTGATGTAGCCGCTGGTTTCTTCATCGAGTTCCGCACTCTCACCAAAGTGGTCTGCAAGACCACCCATAATCTTTCGACCACTCTCCACCGGCAGTAACCCTGGCGGATAGGCCAGATGGCATGCGCCGCATTCTTCCACATAGATGGTGTCTTTGGTGTAATCAGTCGAATCACCAGCGACGGCGTAGACAACAATGCCATAGAACCCAAACACCAAGATTGAGGCAAGTCCAACCGTGCCGGCCAGGCGCTGTGATTTACCCATCTGTGTGTCCATACTTTCCATCTGCCTGCTGCCTGCTGCCTGCTGCGCTATTGTTCGCTCAACCAAACCAATATGTCACCCTTTTCCTGAGCGCTACATTCCCGACCGAAAGTCCACTTGCAGTTGCGTAACAACCATTTATTTATCTTCTTACGAACGGTCAGCCGCTGTGGGTTTATTGACGGTGCCATCGCCTCAATGACCTTACCCGTGCGCTGGTGCCTGCCGCTTACCAGCACGGATTCTGTATGGCAGGTTGTACAGCTGCGCCCATCGATATCTTTAAACCAGGTCGCTTTACCCGCTGCCGCACTAAAGGATAGCGGTGCCATGGTTTGAAGTTCTTCCAGCATCACTCGTGTCACTTCGGAAACAGCGAATGCACTCCCGGGTGCCAGCGTCAAAAATAGAACTAACACCGCCCTGCAGGACCTTTTAACCGGCATCCTCAGGGCCTCGACTTCTTGCGACCCGTTATCATCGCTGCAATCAAGTTCTGCTGATGAACCCGGCTGGTGACCAACACCCCGGCAACGTGTACCAACACCAGGATCACGGTGAAATCGGCAAAAAATTCATGCAAATCCTCCACCACATGCCCTGGCCAGCGTGTCACAAACGTGCCAACCAACGGACCGCTGCCTTCCATCGCAAACAACGACATGCCAGTGATCGTGGTCGCTAACAGGGAAGTTAATAACACCAGTATCATGACTGCCCCGGCGGGATCGTGACCCGCATGAGGTTCGCTGGTGCCCCGCACAAAACCGCTCAAATAGGCGCTGATGTCACGCGGCGGCACGACAAAATTCGCAAAACGGGCCGCGCTGGTGCCGATAAAGCCCCAGATTATTCGAAACGAAACCAGCAGCGCCACCGTATATCCTGCATGACTGTGCAGTTCCCGCCAGTCACCTTCAAGGTAGTAAGCGAGGAAAAAGAATAACACCAGGGCCCAGTGAAACAGGCGAACGAACGGGTCCCAGACATTCATCGGCCGACGATTTTTGTTTGTAGATCTTGCGTCATTTTCTTACCATGTCAGGAGTTCAGTAACATACCCACCCCAGCCACCAGGAGCAACCAGGTGTACCGACCCCGTTCATCAGCAGTTTTTTCTTTAGCCCTACTATGCATTTCCTTGACAGCAAACGCCGGGCCAGCAGGCCTGGAACTGACCGCTCTAGACCGTTACGTGGCTGCACCAGATAGCCATTATCACTATGAAGTAGGCGAGACCATTCAAGGCGATGGCTTTGTTACGTTCATTGTAAATATGACATCACAAAAATACCTGACCGAAGCCGAAGTCAATCTGCCGCTGTGGGAACATGTGATGACGGTTACCGTACCCGACAATGTGAGTAGCGATATTGGCTACCTGTACATTACCGGAGGAGACAAGAGCAAACCAAATCGCGAAGCGGCCCCGGATTGGAATATCAACATGGCGCGGCAAACAAATACCGTCGTGACAACTTTGTACATGGTGCCGAACCAACCACTGATATTCACAGATGACGCCCAAACAAGTCGTTACGAAGACGCAACCATCGCCTACACCTGGGACAAATACCTGAAAACAGCGGACGAAAAGTGGCCCCTGCGTCTGCCCATGACGAAAGCCGCAGTACGGGCTATGGATACCGTAACCGATCTGATGGCCTCGAAAAAAGGCGGCGGCATCGACGTGCAGAAATTTGTCGTCGCCGGGGCTTCAAAACGTGGCTGGACAACATGGACAACGGCGGCCGTCGACCAGCGTGTTATTGCCATAGTGCCCATTGTGATCGATATGCTGAACCTGGAAGCATCGTTCAAGCACCATTTCGAGGTGTACGGCAAATATGCGCCGGCGGTAGACGACTACGTGGCCATGGGAATCATGGAATGGCTCGGCACGCCGCAAAACCACGCACTGATGAAGTTGGTCGAACCATATGAATATCGTGATCGTTTGATGCTGCCTAAATTCATCGTCAACTCGACCGGCGACCAGTTCTTTCTGCCCGATTCATGGCAGTTTTACTGGCATGATCTCATCGGCGAAAAGCATCTGCGCTACATTCCAAACGCTGACCACAGCCTGGCAGATACCGATGTGTTGGACAGCGTTCTGGCCTGGTATCACGCGGTGGTCAACAACATACCGACACCACGGTACACCTGGGATGTTGCGCCGGACGGCACCATCACGGTTTTGACGCTGGATAAACCCCTTAGCGTCAAACTGTGGCAGGCCCACAACCCCGAGCGCCGAAACTTCATGAAAAACACCATTGGCAATGCCTACCTTGAAACACAGCTCACGGAAGTCGAGCCAGGTAGATACGTGGTAAAGATGGATCTACCCCAGAGCGGCTACATCGCCTATTTTATTGAGATGGCCTATGCCAGTGGCCTGACAGAACCATTTAAATTTACTACCGGCGTGAAGATCCTGCCAGATACGGTGAATAACACCTGGCGCATGGCCGCTCAGCACGAACAGGCCGGGAGCGAATAAAAAATGGGGCCGAAATCGGGGTCAGAGTAAAGTGCATGCTGCGCGTCAAATATCCTGGATTAAAATTCTCCGAATCGATCCACGGTAGATGCGGCATGTTGTGATCTTCCTGTCCCAACCGCGGGGTTACCGTTGTCATCCCCTGCTCATCCATATGCTTGAACATGCGGCAGATAAATTCGGCTATGAGGTCGGCCCTGAGCGTCCAACTGGCGCGGAAATAACCAAATACCCAGGCCATGTTAGGCACCCCTGAGAACATCATGCCTCGATAGGTAACGGGATCCGCGAAATCAACGGGCTCGCCGTCAACGCTGAAATCAATATCTCCCAACACACACAAATTGAAGCCCGTGGCGGTAATAATTATGTCCGCCTGTAACTCCTTTCCGGACTCTAACAGTATGCCTTTTTCGGTAGAGCGCTCAATATTGTCTGTGACCACAGTGGCCTGACCAGAGCTGAGACCTTGAAACAGGTCACCATCCGGCAGGAAAGCCAGACGTTGCCGCCAGGGGCGATACTTGGGGGTGAAGTGGGTGGCAATATCGAAGTCTTCGCCTAGATATTCTCTAGCGGCACCTATCAATTCTGCCTTCAACGCTTCTGGTTCTTCAAACGAACGTCTGGTGATCTCCTGTTGATCCTGGAGGATCTTGCGGCGCACGATCTCGTGAGTCCACTCATCAGGCACTTCCAGTTCACGCAGCATATCCGCTAATTCGTTACTGTTGGGGGCCGCTGCAAAATAGGTCGGTGAACGTTGCAGCATAGTGATATGCCCGCACTTTTCCGCCATTGCCGGAACCAGGGCGGCTGCCGTTGCGCCAGAGCCGATGACTAATACATTTTTGCCTGCGTAGTCCAGATCCTCCGGCCATGTTTGCGGGTGAATGATTTCGCCCTGATAGTCGTCCATGCCTTCCCACTCTGGCGTATAGCCTTCCGAGTGGCGATAGTAGCCCTGGCACATCCACAGAAAATTCGCCGTGAAACTCTGTCGTTCGCCAGCGTCCAGACGTTCTGTGAGAACCGTCCACTGTTGATCGTCACTGGACCAGGACGCATCCGTCACTTTGACCTGATAACGAATGTGTTTACGCAGATCTTCTTCATCCAACACTTCATCCAGATATTTCAATATTTCGTCCGCCGTGGCAATGGGC
>Ga0114950_10000098_pt1 | contig 47896 bp, 40 predicted proteins | sample N075metaG_FD_83503 | JGI IMG/M metagenome (GOLD analysis project Ga0114950, IMG submission 83503) | Deep subsurface microbial communities from Kermadec Trench to uncover new lineages of life (NeLLi) - N075 metaG | ecosystem: Environmental > Aquatic > Marine > Ocean trench > Sediment | place...
CCGCGTGCAAGGCCACGCCGTGAGCCATGCCATCTTCATTCAGTATCATACGATTGGAATGGCAAGGTGCAGCGAGAGAAGAATCGCTGGGCTTCACGCCTAAAAAGAACATGGCACCCGGCCATCTTTGCAGAAAATAAGAAAAATCTTCGGCACCCATCATCGGTGTCTTCATCTGGATAAAGGAACCCTCGCCCAGAACTTCCACCGCGGCTTGACGCGCAAAATCGATAAATTCAGCGTTATTGATTGTCACCGGATACCCCGCACTAATCGTAAACTCTGCTTCCATCTCATGGGCCATGGCAATATGTCTCGCCAGTCTCTCCATGCCTTCATGTGCCCTGGCCCTGGATTTTTCAGATGTAGACCTCAGTGTCCCCAATACATCGGCTATTTCCGGTATGACATTGGAAGTGGTGCCTGCCTCTATCTTTGTCGTGGTCAGAACGACAGGATCAAAGACGTTAATACGGGAGGTAACAAAGGTCTGGAATGCCTGGACAATCTCACAAGCGACGGGAATGGGATCCAGGCAGTCGTGAGGCATTGACGCATGTCCGCCCTTGCCTTTTATCACCATCTGCCAGGTATCTGCTGCAGCCAGCAAAGGCCCTGCCCGGCTGGTGACCTTTCCGCTCTCCAGCAATGGCGTGATGTGAATAGCGAAGACAGCGTCGGGAGAATTGGGCGATTCGAACAGACCTTCATCCAACACGATTTTTGCACCGAAGTAACCTTCTTCCCCCGTCTGGAAGAAAAAATCCACTGACCCGTTCAGCTGGTCGCGATTCGCATGTAAAACCCTGGCGGCTCCCATCAACATTGCGGTATGTGAGTCATGCCCACAGGCATGCATTTTGCCCTCGTTCCGCGATGAGAATGGCAGGTCATTGTTTTCCGGCATCGGCAGAGCATCCATATCACCGCGCAACATAATCCGCGGTCCATTACCCGCTCCATGAAGGGTTGCAACAAGGCTGGTTGTCTCTTTGCTATAGCGAATATCTAGGTCAAGATCCGCCAGGGATGCCACAACCGCTTTCGTTGTCTCCGGAAGTTGATTACCCAGTTCGGGATTGGCATGAATCTTTCGCCTTAAATCAACGACCGTGGGTAGAATTTCATTTGCTTGTGCCAGTAGATCCACAGATAACGCCACAATTTGCTCCTTAACCCGCTATTTTAACTTACCTTAATTTATCGGTTATCCAAATGGTACGGTAAATCCGCTCGCCATCGCCATCAGGGTATGGGCCTCAACAAGAAGTTTCATTTCCTGTTCACATGCTTCACAGGTTGCGGAACCGTCCACCTGATGTCGGGTTTTCTTTCCACAGCGCGCGCATTTCTCTCCGAACAAGGCCATCACTTCGCCTCAAAATTAATCGTTATTCTTGTATTGTCTGTTTTCCGTTGCGATTTTGTCAACATGTTAATCATCAAAGGCAGGGATCACCTGCTTGTTGATTGTGGCACTAAATGCCCACAGTCTTTATTCGAAGTTGGCCTGCCACTCACTCGTATCAGGAATTTTCTGATTACCCATCGTCATTCAGATCATATCGGCGGGCTGGAGGAAGCGCAGCACCTCGGACGATATGTGACCTCCCAAAAACCAAATATGGTGATTAACAGAACCTATGAAAAAATCCCTCAACAATCCCTGCGAGGTGGATCGGAGAAGTCGGAAGCCATCGCCGCCTGATTTTCCCGGATAATAACGGTTTATGGCAGCCTATCCGTGCTATTGAATAACTGGTTTTCAATGGGCCAATATGATTTACTCTCGCCCACTTTTTAACCGCAAAACTTTTTCTAAAGGCTTACAAAGGAGCAAAACCATGGGTTTATTGGACGGTAAAGTCGCTGTTGTAACTGGAGCTGGTGGTGGCTTGGGTGAAACCCATGCCCTGCTCCTGGCAAAAGAAGGTGCATCGGTTGTCGTGAACGATTTGGGCGGTGCGCGTGATGGCTCAGGTGCCAGCAGCAGCATGGCAGACCAGGTCGTGGAAAAGATCAAGGCAGCGGGTGGCAAAGACGTTGCTAATTATGGCAATGTCACCAGTGAGGATGACGCTAAAGCCATGGTCAAAGAAGCTGTTGATAACTTTGGCAAGCTGGACTTTTTTATCGCAAACGCAGGAATCCTCAGGGACAAGTCATTCAAGAATATGACCAACGAGATGTGGGATATCGTGTTAGATGTACACCTCCGGGGCACCTATCTCACCGTTAAGGCAGCCTATGACCAGATGCTTGCCCAGGAGAGCGGCGGCAGTATTGTCGTCACTGCTTCCACATCGGGTTTGTTCGGTAATTTTGGCCAGACCAACTATGGCGCAGCAAAAGCAGGTATCGCCGGATTTGCCCGCTGCCTGTTCCAGGAAGGCGCCAAGTACGGTGTTCGAGTTAATATACTCGCGCCCGCAGCATGGTCACGATTAACATCCGATATCTTCCCTGAAGGCCAGAATATGGAAGAACTGCTGTCCCCTGACAAGGTCTCTCCGCTGGTTGTCTGGCTAGGCACTGACGAGGCCAAAGAAGTGACAGGCAGAACCTTCCTGGTTGCGGGTAATAGCGTTCAGTTATTGTCATGGCAGTCACAGTCCATTGCACTGAAAGACAATACCGATGGTCCATTCTCCGTGGCTGATATCGGTGAAGCGGTCAGGGAAAATTTTGACAAATGGCCTAAAGGCATCCAACCTACGGCTCGTCCATTCGAGTAATACCAGCTTGACTTATTGGCAGATCAAGGGTGGCTTTGGCCACCCTTTTTGATTTTTTAAATACATACCTGAGGGAAGAACTGATGAAAGAACACTATGGTGATATCAATGTAACCATCCTTGATGGTCACGTTGCCTTGTGTGAGATCCAGCGTGGACCGAACAACTTTTTCGATCATCAGATGATTGTGGATCTGGCTACATGTTTTGAGGATATAGACAACAACCCGGACGCAAGGGCTATTGTCCTGTGTTCCGAGGGCAAACATTTTTGCGCGGGTGCTAATTTTACTGCAGGCGCCAGGGCAGAAGATCAGGAAGAAAGATCTGCAGACAAGCCGAACCCTCTCTACACCGAGGCAGTTCGGTTATTTCGTTGTAAAACCCCGATCATCGCAGCGGTTCAGGGAGCAGCCATCGGCGGCGGCTTTGGTCTGGCAGTGATGGCGGATTTTCGCGTGCTCTGCCCCAACACAAGGATGACCGCCAACTTCGTCAAACTGGGATTTACGCCTGGTTTTGGCCTCACCCATACGCTTGCCCGCGTGATTGGTATCCAGAAGACTAACCTTTTGTTCTATACCGGACGCCGGATCAATGGGGAAACAGCGTACGAGTGGGGGTTGGGCGATATCTATACCGACAACGACAATGTCCGCCAGGCGGCCATCGAACTCGCCACCGAAATAGCAGAAAATGCACCGCTGGCAGTTGTGTCGGTCCGTGAACAGATGCGACCCGGATTGGCCGATGCAGTGAAGGCTGCGACAGATATTGAAGGCTTCGAGCAGTTTCACCTGCAAAAAACTGCAGATCACAGGGAAGGCATAAAGGCCGTTGCAGAGAGACGACCGGGGAATTTCACAGGAACCTGAGATTGTTGTTGGCTCTCTATGCTGGCGTCATCTACCAGGGTTAAAAACTTCCAACCTACAATAGATCCACAATGGCACTGATTCGATCCATAACATAGGGAGCCTCTTCAACGGGAGTTCTGCCACACCGAACCACCACAATATCCTTGCCTGGATCGCAAAGAATCCTCTGACCGTCATAACCCCCGCAGTAGAAGCGGCTTGTATCAGCAGGATTCATCCACCATTGTGCACCATAACAGGATTCTTCATCCTGGTAGGTTGGCGTCCGGGCATAGTCTACCCAGCCTACCCTGCCTGACGAGTATTCCAACCAGGGCCTGGGTGATACTTTTCGCCATGGACCAGGAATATTGCGGGTAAAAAGCGTTTGCACCTGCATTGTATCTCTCGTAAACCAGGGTGCCTTTTTTAACGACCAACAAGGCGTAGGTGACGCCTTGTGGACCATTGAGGTCAAAGATTTCATCAGCCAGCAGATCAAACCTGACGTCTTCAATCTCTGCCCTGGGCCAGTGCTCAGTGGGCCAATCTGTCTCTTCAGCTTGATGAGGCAGTGAAATCAATTCGGTTGAAACAGATTCAGGTTTAAGCATGTCGATCCTTCTCTTAAAACATGGTTAGATGATGACCCGACTTCCGATACTATGGCAAAGTCTGATAATGTGACTTTCTCGGATCAATTTATTTAACAATCGCGGTTTCCTACTATCATATGACCAATTTGTTTAATTTTAAAACTCGTTCATGTTGTGCTTCATTGCCAGAATACCGATGGATCAAAAGTTTTCTCAGGATGCTTCTTCCTTTGTTGCTGTTGAGTTCCCCTGCTGCTTTTTCTGAACCATCGCAACACTACAAGATCACCTCGGCAGAAGGGCAAACCATCACTGATCTCATACCTGAATTTCTTCAGGGTACGCAACACGATCCGTTTACGGGCGACCTCGCCAAAATCAGGGAACGCAGACTATTGCGCGTGCTGGTTACCCACAGCAGAACCGATTTTTTCCTTGACCAGGGCCAGATTTTAGGTATACAGGCTGAACTCACCTATGAACTATTAAAATATCTCAACAAAGGCATCAGGAGAGAATCAGATAAGCTGTTTGTGCAATTTATTCCCGTTGAATTCCATCAGCTTTTACCGGCGCTTATTGCCGGTCAGGGTGACATTGTAGCGGCATTCCTGACCATTACCCCAAAGAGGGCGCAACTAGCGGATTTCGTCACGGGTCAGAGCCTGTCGGTAGATGAAGTTCTTGTTGCCAATAAAAATGCACAGTCCATCACCACACTTGTTGGGTTAAGCGGTAACGAACTCTATGTGTTGAAAGATAGCAGTTACGCAGAACATCTGAGGGATCTCAATCGGCAACTTAAAATCGTTGATATGGATCCCGTCCGGATTACGGAATCCGATCAGAGACTATTGACCGAAGATATTCTTGAATTGGTTAATGCTGGCGCAATTGATTACACGATCTGTGATGACTATAAGGCGAGTCTATGGCAGAAGGTTCTGCCTAACCTGATCATTGTCGATAATGTGAAAATTTCGACCGGTAAAACCGCCGGTTGGGCGATTCGAAAGAATTCTCCCCAGCTTAAGGAAGCAATTCTTCAGTTTAACAAAAAGGTCAGGAAGGGAACCCTGTTAGGAAATGTCCTGATTAAAAAGTACTTTGTCAATACTAACTGGATAGCGAACCCACTGGAACAGGCAGAAAGGGATAAACTTCAACAGCTTATCGGTCTCTTTGAAAAATATGGCGCAATCTATGGTTTCCACCCCCTTGCGCTGGCGGCCCAGGCATACCAGGAGTCAAAATTAAACAACAACGTAAGGAGTCATCGAGGTGCAGTGGGGATTATGCAGATGCTTCCTACAACAGCGAGAGACCCTAATGTGGCTATCGATAATGTAGAACTCCTGGAAAATAACATTCATGCAGGAGCCAAATACCTGGGATTCCTGCGGGAAAGATACTTTTCCAGTGAAGATATAGACCCCTGGGACCAGCGGCTCTTTGCGTGGGCAGCATACAATGCCGGGCCGGCCAATATCATTCGAATACGAAGTGCTGCCCGCAGAAATGGATTAGATGCCAATGTCTGGTTTGGCAATGTTGAAGTCATGGCTGCACACATGATCAGCAGGGAACCAGTGAGATATGTCGCCAACATACACAAATACTATACCGCCTACCGGCTGATTGAAGAACGAACGCTCCGTCGCAGGGATGCCATTGATTCCCAGCTTGATAAGCTCTAGCCAGGCACTGATTCAAATTTATTCTCACCAACATCGCAAACAGGCAATTCCCCCATGCCCGTCGGAATCGGTATTATTCATGTAAAGAGGGAGGAGTAATGATGATCAAAGACATGCCCCAGGCGGGTGCAGCATGGGATGACCTCAAAAAGGAGATGGTCGAACGCGGTTCCGGTGACGCAAAGTGGCGTGAAGGAAAAACAGCAGTTTACGTATTTAACGCCGGTGAAGATGTGGCACGGGTCCAGAAAGAAGCCTACACAATGTACATGTCTGAAAACGGACTCGGACCCCTTGCCTTTCCCAGCTTAAAAAAAATGGAAGATGAAGTGGTCGGTATGGGTTTATCCCTGCTTCACGGAAGTGAAGAATCTTGCGGGACCATCACCTCTGGCGGTACCGATTCAATTACTATGGCTGTCAAGGCTGCCCGTGATTATGCGCTGGCCACTCATTTTGCTAACAAAGAAGTTGAAGGCCAACTGAACCTGGTGGCACCCTGGTCTGCTCATCCGGCATTCGACAAGGCTGCCAAATTGATGGGCCTCGAAGTCCGCCGGGTTCCCCTTCGTGACGACCTGCTGGCCGATGTTGATGCCATGGCAGAAGCGATAGATCAAAGCACCATCATGCTTGTGGGTTCCGCGCCGAGCTTCCCTTATGGGCTTATCGACCCGATTGAGGCATTAGGCAAACTGGCCTGTGAAAAAGATCTCTGGTTGCACGTCGATGCCTGTGTAGGCGGTTATATTGCTCCGTTTGTGAGAATGAACGGCGGCAAGATCCCACCATTTGATTTCGAGATAGACGGTGTAAGAACGATTTCCGCTGATCTCCACAAATATGGGTATTGCGCTAAAGGTGCCTCTACGGTTTTATTCCGTGACAAGGAACTGTATGAGTACATGATTTTCGATTGCGACGACTGGCCCGGCGGCAGGATGATCACGCCCACGCTGGCGGGTACTCGACCCGGAGGCGCAATATCCGCAGCCTGGGCTGTGATGAATTTTCTCGGTGTGGAAGGGTACCGGCAGAAACACAAGCAGGTAACTGATGCCAGGGAAGCGATAGAAAAGGGTGTAAAAAAGCTGGGCTTTACAATACTCGGTAACCCGCAGCTAGGCATTGTTGCCTTCAGTCATCCGGAAATGGACGTTTTTGCAATCTACAAACAAATGTATTTCAAGGGCTGGTTCACCAGTCTCACGACCGAGCCGAAGGCACTACACCTAATGCTTTCACCCTTTCATGCGGGTGTGACTTCAGGCTATCTGGATGATTTAAAAGCATCAATGAACATCGTCGCCGCAGGAAATAATGACGCGGTGACAGAAGCAAGATACAGTTAGGAGAAAAAATTAGTATGGGTTACCAATGGAATTACGGGGATCTGTTAAATGCGGTTGATGAAGCATGCCCTGCAGATCGACCAGCGCTTATTCACGGCGACCGGGTGATATCACACAAGGATTTTGCCTATCGTTCTAATAACCTTGCCAGGAATCTCCTGGAAAATGGCGCTGAGCCGGGTGATAAGATCGCTTTCTACTTACGGAACTGTCCTGAATACAGTGAAGGAATCGCCGCTGCCTTCAAAGCGTCCCTGACCCATGTCAATGTCAATTATCGATATATTGAGCACGAATTAATCTACCTGTTAGATAATTCCGACGCGACTGTCGTCATGTACCACTCGGAATTTGAACCCTATGTCGAACAAATTCATGAGCAACTGCCTAAAGTAAGCCAATGGATCGAGGTTCAAGAAGGCCATACCCATAGTGAATCAGAAGATTCTTATTATGAAGAGCTGGTATCCAACGGTGATGGCAGCATGGTCGATGTACCTCACTCAGGCGACGATCTGCTATTTATTTACACCGGTGGCACAACAGGCATGCCTAAAGGCGTCATGTGGCGACACGATGATCTGTTTCAGGTCATGGGCGCGGGAGGTAATCCTCGATTAGGCGTCCCGCCTTGCAAGGATATTGAAGAATATATTGAACGGATTATGTCCCAACCTGCACCTATCAACCTGCCATTGCCACCCATGATGCATGGAACGGGGTTGCTATCTGCCGTCGCGGCAATGAGCACTGGCGGTACTTGCGTCACCCTGGCCTCCCGTAGCTTTGAACCAGCATTAGCGCTTGCGAACATTGACCAACACAAGGTCACCACCGTGACAATTGTAGGTGATGCGTTTGCACGGCCTTTACTCGAGACGCTGGACGCAAGCCCCGAGAAATACGATATATCTTCAGTCGCGGCCATCACATCCTCCGGTGTCATGTGGACCCGGGAGATAAAAGCTGGCCTGCTAACTCACAATGAAAACATGTTGCTTGTCGACGGTTTTTCATCCTCCGAAGCGATCGGCCTCGGAAGTTCCATCATGACCAAAGACGAAGAAATCGAAGTTGCCAAATTTAACATAGGCGCTAGCTGCAAGGTGTTCACTGAAGATGGCACCGAGGTGATACCAGGATCTAACGAAACTGGAATGGTGGCGGTCAGCGGATTTTTACCCCTTGGATACTATAAAGATGAGGAAAAAACGCAACAGACCTTTAAAGTAATTGATGGTGTCAGATATTCCATTCCCGGGGATTGGGTGCAGGTGGAAAAAGACGGATCCCTTACCCTGCTCGGTCGGGGAAGTAATTGTATAAACACTGCAGGTGAAAAAGTTTTCCCAGAAGAAGTCGAGGAGGCACTAAAACTTCACATCGCCATTGCCGACGCACTGGTGATTGGCCTGCCAGATCCAAAGTGGGGCCAGGCCATTACTGCAGTTGTACAGTTAAATCCAGGATTCGATCTGGATGAACTCGAAATCCACGAATTCGCTCGCCAGCACCTGGCGAGTTACAAAATTCCAAAACGCATCTTTCACAAGGAAAATCTGGAACGCGCCGCAAATGGCAAACCCGACTACAATGTCATTAAGGAGTTCGCCGAACTCCAGATGGCAGACCTGTAACAAAATGCAGTATCGAGACTTCGGTACTACAGGGCTGAAAATATCAGAACTGGTTTTCGGTGGAGGCGCGGTTGGCGGGCTGCTGATTACCCAGGACGATGATGTTAAACGCCAGGCAATCACAAGGGCACTCGAATCAGGTATTAACTGGATCGATACCGCGCCTTCCTATGGGCAGGGTAAATCGGAAGAGGCGCTGGGCTGGTTGCTGCAGGACATCGAAGAACCACCTTATATTTCAACCAAATTCACAATCGATACACGAAACCCCGACATCTACGGCCAAATCGAGCAGAGTCTCAACCAAAGCCTGCAGAGGCTGAAACGACAAAAGGTCACATTATTGCAATTGCACAATCGAATAGGCATGCAGACAGACAAACGCACAATTGGTATCAGTGAGGTCTTGAAGCCCCATGGAGTCCTCGATATCCTGGATACCTTTAAATCCCAGGGAATGATCGACCACTATGGTATTACAGCGCTGGGAGACACCGCCGCTATCACCCGGGTTATCAAGAGCAACAGGATCGCTTCCGCCCAGGTATATTTCAATCTTCTCAATCCCTCTGCAGCCTTAACACCACCACCATCCTGGCCCTACTATAATTTCACCGGCATCGTCGATACGTGTTTTGAGCATGGCGTTGCGCCAATGAATATCCGGGTACTCTCTGCCGGTGTTCTTGCGACGCAAACACGCCATGGCAGGGAAATGCCGCTAACTCCGGGAGACACGGTTGAAAGCGAAACCGCGAAAGCAAAATTCATGTTTGAACAGCTTGGCGTTAGCGACGGGACCCATGCCCAGACAGCGATTCGCTTCGCCCTTGCACAACCGCGGCTTGCCTGTGTCATCGTCGGTCTGGCGGAACTCTCGCACTTGAATGAAGCGATCGTCGCGGCAGAAATGGGTCCCTTGCCAAAAGAGGCGATGGTCAGGATTTCTGCCGCCTACGCAGACTACCAGGCTTGATTGCGCGAGCAGCGAGCCAGTCAGTTTATGCGCGCGACATATATTTACCGTTAGTTGTATTGACCTTGACTTTCTCACCCTGTTCGATGTACTCCGGAACCTGCACGACAAGACCGGTGCTTAAGGTCGCCGGTTTGGTTCGCGCGCTCACTGTCGCACCTTTGATCCCGGGGGAAGTTTCAGCAATCTCAATGACGACCGATTGCGGCAGATCTATAGCAACAATATTACCGTCTACGAGCAGTGCCGTGATGCCATCGAGACCATCTGTCAGGTACTCAAGCTGGCTTTCAAGACTACCTTCATTAATTGCATATTGTGAATAGTCTTCCACATCCATAAAAATATACTGCGGGGTATCAACATAGGAGAATTGAACCTGCACCCGCTGACAGTCTGCATTCTTGAGCATCTCCTCACCCTTGAATGATCCCTCCCGTTTTTGCCCCGTTAACAAATTGTTGAATCTCACCTTGTACAAGGTTGCAGACCCTCGCGAGGACGGGCTCTTAGCCTCAAGTTGTTTTACCACATGAGGTACGCCATCAAGATCAATTACATCACCCTTTTTAAGCTCACTGGCCTTCGGCATTTTTCGCTCCTCCACGTCTATACTCTCAACCAGGAATCCGGTGACCATCTGATTAAGGGGTTCCCTGGAATAGAAATCTCACACCACAGGTTTCATTTTTCTGTCGAGCCAGTTAACAAGAATCTCATTGGTCTCAACCGGCTTTTCCTGCTGGATCCAGTGCCCACATTCGAGTGTATGGATCTCCAGATCCGCCACGTAGGGGCTCATGTCAGATTGTGGAACCATATCGTACTTGCCATAAATCATCAGGGCGGGCTGAGTCACTATCTGCTCAACACCCTCGGTGGTTTCCCAGTTTCGTGTAAAGTTACGATACCAGTTACAGGGCGCGACAAAACCGCCTTTATCAAATGATGCGACGAAAACATCAAGTTCTTCCTCACTCATCAGCAGTTCGCCTGATTCAATTTCTACTTCCGCGTATCGGGTGATGGAGGTCCCTGCTGGTTCACCACTGCCCTGTTCCAGCCATTGTTTCGTTCGATACATATTGCGCAGGAACAGACGAGTATTTTTCCTGAAGGCAGCGGCAGCAACCCCTGGCTGGCGATTGAAGTGCACAATGTAAAAGTCCTGGCCTAACATCTTCTCCCAGAATGCCACTGGGTCTGCTTGCGCCCTTTTCGAAAAAGGCACGGACATGTTTGCCACACCCAGGACTCGATCAGGATTCAGGAGCGCATGATTCCAGACGATTATCGCGCCCCAGTCATGGCCCACATAAATGGCCTTTTCAATCCCCAGAGCATCTAACAGGCCGTTGTGATCATCCGTTAGATGATGGATATCATATTCGTTGACATCTTCAGGTTTACTGGAGGCACCATAACCTCGCTGGTTGGGCAGGATACAATGATAACCGGCATCCACCAGCGCCGGGATCTGGTAACGCCAGCTATAAGCATGTTCCGGCCAGCCGTGACATAACACCACGGGGATGCCGCCTTCACCTGCCTCAAATACCTCAAGTTCAATACCGTTAGTCTCAATCATTCTAGATGTGGGGAAATCCATTACGCTTATCCTTTGATAAAATTAAACCATTACCGGGATCCTACAACGTCGTCACACCACCGTAAACGCGTTGGCAAGGGTGGAACAGCCGCACCGGAAAAAACAGGATCTCTATCGAAAGAATTCTGCAGCATCAACCGGCTGATAGCACAGTCCGGATTTAGCGTGATCCAGGCTTCGGTACCCCCATTGATTGTCCGAAAGAACAAAGAAAACATCGAACTTGTCCGGCAAATCCACCTCCATCGCAAGCTGAATTGCCTGCACTACATCGCGCTGACTGTTCCATACAGAGAACTGCCTGGCGTTGGTCGGCCGATCTTGCGTATTGGCAAACCCGATTCGCAAGCAAACGACCTCAAGCCCAAAGGAATCGGCGTAAAACCTGCCGAGGGATTCACCCCAGACTTTGGTACTCGCATAGACATTTCCCGGCCGCGTGGCCATGGATTCATCAATCAACGAAAATCCGGAACCGGCATCCTGATACTGGCCGCTAACGATAGACCTATAGGGCTCAACCTGTTCCCATCCCGATACGGTGGCGCCGCTACTGGCAAATACCAGGCGTTTAACACCACATTCCTTCGCTGCTTCAAAAACGTTGCGAGTACCGATGACGTTGGTTTCCAGCAACGCCTGCCAGCCGGCACGATCACTGATTTTCGCGGCAAGATGGATGACAATTTCCTGTTCGTGAAAGGCGGGTAAGATATCAGCATAATTCTCAAGGCTTGCCTGCGTCGTTGGGATCCCGGCTACCTCGCTTCGATTCAACGCACTCAACCTGCATTCACCTTCAAGCGCCGGGCGCAACGCAGACCCTATGAGGCCACTCAATCCTGTCACTAATACATTTTTGCTCATGTCAAAACCTCTTTATTCAATAGCTTCATAAAGATACGGCAGGGAGATGTCCATTCGATAGTCAACATTGGAGTGATTATCAGGAAACTCCTCGTAATGATGGTTTATGTCCAACCCGGCCAGCCGTTTCACCAGTTGCCTTGCGCCATAGACCAGTTTGTACTGGTCCCTGGCGCCACAGTCAATGTACAGCCCACGCAGGCTCCCGAGGTTGTCCTGAACTTCCTGGCGATCAATCATTGTCACGGGATCCCACGCCAGCCAGTTCTGCCACCGGTCCTCGATGAGTTCACAGGTATCACTGGTGACTGGCAGGCGCACGCCAAATGGCTGCGCAGGATCAGGGTCATAGGTCGCTGCCATTGCCAATATCATTAAAGTATGCATATCCGTGCCTGACAATTTCTTGCCGGACTGGATCTTGTCCATAAACTCTTTCACGCCACCATCATAATTCGCAAGATGTGTCACCGTATCTGCCATATCGCCGCGATAACAGAGTTCGAAATCCATATCACCAGAGTGACATGCGATGGCTCCCCAGGTTTGCGAATACAACATCCCATGCACCATCGCACCATAACCGCCGCTGGATTTACCGAAAATGCCGCGGTGGTCCCGGCCTTTTTTCACGCGGTAGGTGTCTTCAATCACAGGAACCATTTCCAGGGTAAGAAAATCTGCCCAGCCACCCATTGCCATTGAGTTGATGTATTGATTACCGCCGAGAGAGGTAAAACAATCTGGCAGGGCGACGATGACTTGCCCCATTCTTCCCTCTTCTACCAGTCGGTCGATCCGTTGCGGCACACTTTCCCCAAACGCCTTCCAGCCTACATGACCAAAACCACTGCCGGTAAAGCCAACAATATCCACCAGCAATGGATAGTCTTTATCGCTCTCGTCATAACCTTCTGGAAGATATACAGCGATGGATCGCTTTGACGGGTCTCCAAGAACATTATTTTTTAATGCAGTGGAATCAACTTCAAGATAATCTATTCTACCTCGTGGTAGTTTAAAGTTATGTTGTGGCATGGTTGGCGACCTTGCTCCTGAATGAGCTCCTGAATGAGTTGTACTTGAGTATACTAGTAACCAAAGTCAGCCAGGAACCCTGAAATGAACTACTTCGAAAATGCCTGCCTGTTGTCAGGCCGAACCCTGATGGGTCTCTACTTCATCCTTCCTGCAATATCAAAGATTGCAGATTTTGAGGGCATGAGCACCTATATGGCCGAGCGCAAGGTACCGATGATTTCAGTTCTCCTGGTGGCCACCATCATCATCCAACTGGCTGCCGGAAGTGCCTTGATAGTCGGATTCAAAGGGAAGTGGGCGGCTTTCCTGCTGGCCGGGCTCGTCCTGGTTATCAGCCTTTTCATGCATAATTTCTGGCACTATCCAGAGGGAATGGAGCAGGCGCACGAGGCACAAAATTTCTTTAAAAACATGGGAATTATAGCCGGGTTACTCGTGATTGCTGGTCTCGGTACAGGGAAATACAGCCTGGATCAAAGTCGATTCTTCCGGACTTGATCGTACAATCGAAAATCGAGATACCTTCCTGTTGTTCGCCATTTAGATCAGGCGTTTAATCGAACCCTGCTTCAACGCCTGCCTCCAGCCAGGCCTTGACGAGCACATTACCTGCAGGACTGCGACCCACATAAAGGGGTCCCCATGACCACGAACCAGGTCATCGCCATGTCGACAATCGGTTGGCCAGTACAGAACCCGCGGACCCAGCACCGACAATAACGAAGTCAGATTGATGCCTCTTCTGACTCAAGTCTCTGGCCCCTAGTCTACGATGGCTGAATAAACCAGTGTCCTGAACTGTGATCGTAAGGGAACGGGATTCCTCATCATCTGAACCATCAATATGGCCGTCAGGTTTTCTTTTGGATCAACCCAGAATATCGTGCCTGCCGCACCTCCCCATGTGTAGGTTCCGGCCGATCCATGCGTCGTCAGAGGAGCAGAAGTCGCGACCCCGAAACCAAGACCAAATCCGAATGTCCCTGCTACACCGGGCCGTTCACCGAAACCAGAGCTAACACCCGTCGGCAGGTGGTTCCTGGTCATCAGTTCGATCGTCTTCGGACTGAGCAATCGGACCCGGTTAGCTTCACCTCCATTCAACAACATCTGGGAAAACTTGAAATAGTCCCCGGCAGTTGATACCAACCCACCACCACCAGAGAAAAACGTGACTTGTTTCGTATACCGGCTATCGGCCGGACGATCAATCACCGTTAACTTCCCGGTCTCTCGATCACGCTGATGGTTAGTACCGAATCGACTTACTTTGTCTGATGGCACCTCGAAGAAGGTGTCTTCCATATCGAGTGGTGTAAATATTTGCCGGTCCAGGTACTCATCCAGGGGGTATCCGGAAAGGACCTCAATCAGGCGGCCCGCTACATCCACCGAGACACTGTAAACCCATTTCGTACCGGGCTGGTATAAGAGAGGAATATTTCCCAACAGCGACACCATTTCTGCCAGATCCTTGTTGCTCAATATCTTTGCCTCACGGTACATCTTGTCAACGTCCGTATCACCCAATACGCCATATGTCAGGCCTGCTGTGTGGCTAAGAAGATTTCTGATGGTGAATTCGTACTCCTGCTCTACCTCCTGCCCGTCGACGAGAACTTTTGTCTCTGAAAAAGCAGGAAGGTATTTCGAAACAGGTTCATCGAGGCCAAATTTCCCTTGCTCATATAACATCATGAGCGCAACCGAGACGATGGGTTTTGTCATCGAGTAGATTCTGAAGAGAGAATCCAGTTCAATCTCCTCACCCGTCTCCACGTTTAACTTCCCGGTTTTTTCAAAATGGACAATTTTCCCATTCCGGGCGACCAGTGTGACAATACCGGCGAGATCCCCGTTATCGATATACTGTTTCATAAATGGTTGAATGCGAGCCAGTCGATCTGCTGACATACCAACCCGGCTGGGTCGGACCAGGCCTTGCCCGGCGGCAAAGATATCGTTTGTTGCGGCCATTGCCAGACAAACAAATAGTAAGACATGTCTCAACAAGTAAATTCTCCCGATTAACCAGATAGGTTCAGCAGACTAACACATCCAAATCAGGCAATGATTGACGCCCTTTTGCATTTGCTCCGGGGACCAATGAAAAATACAATCAGAAACTCTGGTCATTCATCTATACAGGCATGGCTGAAAACAATAATAAATCGATTCCGATAAGCAGTTTCCTGCATCAAGCAGGATGCTGAAAACCCCGGCCCGGAAAGAGGGAATGCCTATATCAACCTTCATCCAGGAAGCTGACCGATAAAGAATCGCCTTGCTCTCTAATAAAGCACCAGGAAAGATCCATCCGGCCTGGCAACCGCCGCGGCAATACTAAATTGCGGAATGTTCTGGGATGAATGATCTGCTGTCTCAATCACTTCACTTTGCGCATTATACATTTTCATCTGGAGGCTACCGCCTGCAAAATAGCCAGCTGCCTCGCCCCAGACCAGCAGGCGATCACCATTGTCATTAATGGCGATCGCAGGATGCTTCTGGCGAATTTCTGACGCGCTTACCAAGGTTGCTTCGTTGCCATCTGTCACATTCATCATGAGAATCTGGCCCTTAATCTCGAAAGCCAGCCAGTCTCCATTCAAGACATTGGTTGAAACTGGGCAGCTGTTAAGCTGCCATTCACCGACGGTACGCAGGCTATTGTCCTTACCTGCAGACCCCATTGTCAGCAATTGCATATGACGGCCTTCATCACGAATGGCGGAACGATAGGCAATTTGTAGGTGCCCCTTGCCATCAAAGCGCGTGGCCAGAGAACAACAGGCGCAGGCGCCCAGGGCTGGGTCGCTCGCCAGCTTGACCGTGCCAAAGGTCTGGCCGTAATCAGTTGAAGTCAGCGTATAGACCGCACGTTTGTACTCATGACTCAGGTCACCAGCATGCCAGCTAATCGTGATCCTGGCGCCCTGAATAGCAATACTGGCTTCCGCTTCCAGTCCATCACTATGTGCGATGACAGGCGAACGCTCGTCTTCAAATCGAGAGCGACCGATGTTCGATCGGGAGTAGCGGTACGCTCCCAGGGACGGGAGAAACCAGACAACGTGGATCCGGCCTGCTTCATCAATTGCGATCGAGGCCTTGCTCACAGGACCGAGATGACTGTAACTCTGGCTCGAAACCTTAATCGAATCCTGCCAGTCACCCCTTTGCGGATCCCATTGCCGATAATACAGATCTCCTTTTCGCGATTTCTCCAGAGCCGGGATTTTTTTAAAGTAGACAAGGTGAATCCTTCCCGAGTGATCACGAATCAACCTTGGTTGAATTCCCTGGTCCGGCACCCTGCCAGGCTCGACCATGGGTCCGGCGAGCACCGGGCTACTAAAAGAGCCGCTGAGGAACATCAACAAAATGAGTGGCAGCAAATGCGCCTGCAACAAAGATTTTGAAATCATTAAAACTCTTCCTGCCAATGCTGGCGCTACAGCCTGGGCGTGAAACCAGCCCTGAGCTTCGGTTGAACTTTTGCCACACAAAGGAGGGACTCCACACAGTCCCGAATCGAGTCGTCCAGGGGGCGGAAGGTGACAGAAGTCACCGCGCGAATTCGTTCATTTCGTAGTTGGCACCCGGCCCAAATGGTTCTGAATTCTGCTTCGCGCGCCTTTATCCTGTCCGGAAACGGATCTGTGACTTCTGGCGTATCATGGCCTAATTCCGGCAGCAATCGATCGATACTTGCACAGATATCCTCGACATTACGCGCATCTGTTGACCAGGCAATATATCTCTCGCCATTCTTAACCCGTGCACTTTCGAGCAGCCCAATGTGACTTTCGGCATTGTCCCGTACATCAACCGTCATCCAGGGGCGGTAGACGCCATTCTGGTAGTACTTGCCCATTAACATCATCTCGATATTATGCTGCCAGGGCCCCATATCTTTTTGGTGGGCAGACTGGATGGGTCCGACATTATCAGCAGGGCAGCAGGTAATCGCTTCCCACTTGCCACTTGCCGCCGCTGCATCTGAAAAAGTACGCTGGGCAATTACTTTTCCCATGGAGTAACCTTGCCCTCTTTCCGGTGTTCTTTTCGGATTCTGTTCATCCGGATATCGATCTTCATCACAAACAGGCCGCCTCACTAACTCCTGCATGTCCATTTCCGAGATAACGGTAGCAATGCTGGAAGTAACAATAACCCGGCTCACGGTAGCCGACTTGTTGACGCTTTCAATGATATGATCACAGACCATTTTGACGTAATCCTGGTCATCATAGTTACTCACATGGGACACGTGGCATACGCCGTCGCAACCCTCGAATATCTCATCGAAGCAGCCTGCGTTATCAAGGTTTGCGCCATGAAGCGTGAGTCGCCCTGAAGCGTATCCAGGCATCTCTTTTAGAAAACCAGTCCGCTCAGCATCACTCACGTCCCGGACTGAGGCCCTGACCCGATAACCTTTGTCCAGCAGCAAGCGGACGACCCAGCCGCCAATAAAACCGGCGGCGCCTGTCACCGCGACTGTTCCCCCTTTTGGGACAGGTGCCATGTTTAACTCCCTGAATTATTGACTCGCCCGGGTATTCGATCGGACCACAGCAGCCTTTGCCTTGCCGTGATTTTGATCATGACGAATGATGATGACACCATCATTGTCAGGATACAATCGTGTTTTAATTGTTCATCAAAATTGAACCAGGAAATACCTATGGCCATTTACAGGGTCTTGACCGCCACCTGGCTCGCATGGAAGCGTCACTGCAAAAATTGACGGAGGTCGGTACCACGCATGAAGATCTGCTCTATGATCGTGGAACCCTCAAGTTGTAACTATGGTGAAAGCGGGAAAATTCAAAATGTGAAGCCAGATTTGTTCTGGAATGGATTAGGCACAAACTGTACATTTCCCTATGTGGTTGATTCGGCCTTAACTTATTGTTTTAGCTATATCTAACAAAACACAAGGGCCGCCTTGGTGAAATATGCAGGCTAATAGCCAGGGTTTATGTTATCGCCCGTGGCGTGTTAACGGGTAGGAATCTTAAGGCCCGTGTAGTTCAGTTTAGTGGCAGTACTGTATGCAGGACGGTCCCTTATGGCCTGGCAATAGCTATTAACCTGCCCGGGAATCTGCGCGCCGACGAAACCTCCCCAGTCGACGCAAATTGTCATGTGAATATCAAGTTCGGAAAACGTCGAACCCCAGATAAACTTCTTTCCGGCAATCTTGTCCACGACCGAATTCAACATTCTCTCAAAATATTCAATGGATGAGTTAACTGCATTTTCAGACTCACCATAAATTTCCGGCAAATCCCGATGGCGGCGCACAATATAAAGTGATGTGGCATCCAGTTCCATCAACATGAAACTTAACCATTCGTCATAAGCTGCCTGTCCTGCCACAGACAATTGATAATCATCAAAGGGCAGTTTGTCACTGGTACGCCTCAAGTGGCGCATGATGGCTGCACTTTCCGTTATCACCAGTTCACCGTCAACCAGTGTCGGAATTTTCTGCTTAGGATTAATAGCGGCATACTCATCAGTCCGGGTTTCCCCGGTCCGGGCTTCTATCCGCCTGGTTTCATACCGGAGTCCCAGTTCTGCCAACAGCCAATGCACGCGCATTGTCCTCGTCGTTCCCACACCCCATACCACCAGTTTGTTCTTTTCATTTATCATGGCTTGCTGGTCTGTTCCTGTTATCACTGGTTGAACCTTATCCGTTCAATGTGACATAGTTTAATACTTCAAATCAATCAGGTTTCCTTATGACAACTTCTACGCAGGGACCACTCAGTGGTTTCAGCATCCTTGATCTTTCTGCGGTATTGTCGGGTCCTCTGGCCACTATGTGGCTTGCCGACCAGGGTGCTGAAGTCATTAAGGTGGAACCATTCCACGGGGATATTGTGCGTTTTATGGGCGGTGGCGATAGCGGCATTTCCCCCACTTTTCTGTCTGCAAACCGGGGGAAAAAAGCAATTTCCATCAACCTGAAAACAGAAGCAGGCGTAAACGTCATCAAAAAAATATCAGAAGCTGTTGATGTGTTTGTACAAAACTTTCGACCCGGTGCAATTGATCGTATGGGACTGGGTTACAAGGTTATCAGCGCCAGTAACCCGGGAATTGTTTACTGTTCAATTTCCGGATTTGGGGATACAGGTCCTTATTCCCATAAACGTGTTTATGATCCTGTTATTCAATCATTGTCAGGGCTGGCTGATATCCAACGGGACAGGGAAACTGGCCGTCCAAGAATGGTGCGCACGACCATTCCTGATAAAACGACGGCGATCACAGCAGCCCAGGCGATCACCGCGGCGCTTCTATCCCGGGAGAGGAGCGGCAAAGGACAGCATGTCAGCCTTGCGATGATCGATGCCATGATTGCCCTCACCTGGGCGGAAGGTATGGCTGGATATACCATTATCGGCAACGAGGACAAGGTGCCGCCACAACTCGCCCCGGATCTCATTTTCAAAACCTCCAACGGCTATATCACGGCAGGTGCTGTTTCAAACGCAGAGTGGCAAGGAATGTGTCTTGCACTGGATAGAGAAGAATGGTTAGACGATGATCGCTTCAGTACGCCAGGGGGAAGAGTTCGCTATGTTTCCGAACGATTGAAAATGACCGCGGAAGTTATCGCCACCAGGACCACGGAACACTGGTTGAAGGTCCTGGATGAGCACCATGTCCCCTCTGCCCCGGTGTTATCACGAAAAGAATTATTGACTCACGAACAAATTATCGAGAACAAGCTGATTGAAGAAATGGACCAACCCGGATTAGGCAGGGTCCGCCAGCCGAGACCGGCAGCACGGTTTTCCGGGACACCAGCGAAAATTCAAGGTCCGGCACCGCGACTAGGTGAGCACAGTCGCGAGATTCTTAAGCATTTCGGTATTTCCGAGACGGCGATCGAAAAATTGTTCAAGGATGACGTTGTCCGCTAAAAAACAATTGTATTTCACTCACACTCAATCCTGATGACTACCTGAATGCAGGCTCGCCGATTGCCGTGGAGGAAGAGCCATGGATTTCAAGTATTCGGTGAGCATGATGGCTGCGTCCGAACTCATCCACCACAGAGACTGAAACCGTATAGGTGCCAGGTTTTAAGTCATCAGGCAGATCAGCGGTCCACAGGTGGGTAGAAGGAACGGGTACCGCCCATGATTTCCTCGAATCTGCATGGCGAATCGCGATCTCGTTAATGAATGGATCTTTGAGAAACACCCTGGTCATGACCTGGGGTTTCCGCCCGTCTACCGCGAAGCTAACCAGTGTATTTGGGCCACCATCGAAAACATTGACAAAGATGGCTGCCGCGGGAACCGCATCCTCACTAATTTCCCCATCAAGCAACTCCCCTGCCCGGTAATCCCTCATACCGGCAACCCTGAACCCATGCTCTGCTTTATCGAACATTATGCGCATCTGGAAATCTGTTGCCTCGCCTGCCGCCTTGTAGCGCACCGTCGCTGCCGTGCCATCAATCTGCAGAATATGGTAACCGTTGGGGGTGCCATCGCGCTGGTCTGTCGTCGGAATTCCCCGCTCATCAAATGGTCCACTCCACCAACTGCCAGACACGGTTGACAATATGTGGTGATGAAATGGATTGATACCTTTGAACCCGTCCTCACGCCCAAAATACCTGTGCTCGGTGGTATGGGTATGCCCGGCGACCGAATATAGATGCTTGCGCCCGGCCAACAGTTTAAATAACTTGCGACGATTCGCAGTATTGGCAGTAGGGCTATCGGAAGCGGAAGTTTGCAGCGGAGAATGCATGGCAAGAAATATCAGCTTATCCTCCGGGATAAATGAGAGTTCATTCTTCAGCCAGGTAAGCTGCCGCTTGTCAAACTTCGCTATATAACCGCCCGCACCACGCAAATTATCTGCCGTGGCAACACCGCCACCCTGATAAAAAATATTGTCCAAAACGATAAAAACGACATCACCATATTCAAACGCATAATATGCAGGGCCGAAATATCGTTTGAAAGTTTCCAGCGAGTATTGATCATCCTCTGCCTTGAGGTTTAATTCATGATTGCCTGCAACGTTGTACCAGGGTATCCCGACCTGTGCGATAATGCTGTTAAAGCGTGGAAACATGGACATGTCATCAAACAACAAGTCGCCCATGGTCATGCCAAACCGGGCCGGCGTGCCAATCAGTTCGGCGACAACATCATCGCGAATATAACTCAATTCCGCATCTGTCTCCGGTTGTGTATCTGCCAGTAATATCGCTTCAAACTTCTGCGGCTCATCACTTTTCTGCAAGCCAAAATTGATCATCTCCGGCAAGGGTCCAGTCGGTTCAATACCCGGAAATTTCAATCCGGTCGGTGATCCCATTGGCTGGTGGATATAGTAAAACTGCGGCAGGTTATGGCCATTGCGCGGTGTGGCATAACCCGTGGGTTTGCTAATGAAAATAATCGTTTCATCATCGATCTTAAGTTCGTATGAACCATCGACCCGTGTCTGAATGACATCCTTGCCGTTTGATACACGAACATCAGCAATTCCAGGCTCGCCCTCATCATGGACGCCATTGCCGTTTATGTCTTCAAATACGATCCCACGTGCAACTGCCGCCTGGACGTTGCTACTCAGCAGGAAGCAGGAATAAAACAATATGGTCAAGACGATTTTCATTTTCAGTACCCCGATAAGATGGGGAAGAATAACCACACTCGCCAGGACTTGCCAGCCGATGACTCCGGCACAATGAAAGAAGAAAAAAAGTATGACGAGAACAAGGAAAATCAGTCAAGCAAACAGGATAACCGTCGCTGTCCACAACACACCCGCCAGGCCGGCAGCGTAGCTTGCCGGTACGATCTGGGTTTTGACATGATCCATTAAATCGCAGCCGGTGGTCATGGAGCTCAGTATGGTGGTGTCTGATATGGGAGAGCACTGATCCCCAAAAACGCTGCCATTGAGAACGCAGGCGAAACACACGGACATGAACAGTTCCGGATTCTCTAATCCCTGGGATTGCGCAATCACCCAGGCGAGCGGCAACGCCAGCGGAAATGCAATAGCGTAAGTACCCCAGCTTGTGCCAGTGGAGAATGCAATGATCATCGTCAATACCTGGAGACAGACCGGCAGCGCCCAAAAAGGGATTCGCTGACCCAGTAACTCAACCAAGTATAGACCACCGCCTGCTTCCTGACTGATGGTACCAATCGTCAGCGCCAGGATCAGGATGACAGATGCCACTACAACGCCTTTTAATCCATCACCGAAACCTTCCACGACATTACCGAGGCTCATTCCCTTAAACAGTGCGATGAGCACAGAGACGAGCAATGCCGAGGCAAAGGCCCAGTTCACCTGTGGAGATCCACGAACCACGAAAGTACCCACTGCTATACTGATTAGCAGCACCAGGGGAATGAAAAACTCCAGTACGTTGGGACGATATCCATCTGGTACATTGCTGGCATGTAGTTCTTTCGCGCTCAGGGGTGACGCACCTGGCGCATCTAATTGCCCTGTCTCGAGAGCCCGCTTCTGCGCCGCACGTAATCCCGCCCCGGAAAAGCGGGTAATATTCAGGCTCAGTAGCAAGGTGCCTATCACCGCAATAATGCCATAAAAACTAAAAGGAATACTCCTGAAGAAAAAACTGATCCGATCTGCCTCTGTGGCAAGAAAGGCAACGCCCGGGATATAGATAAAAGCCTGGACATAAGCCGGCCAGGCGTTAAAGGCAATGACAGATGCAATTGGAGATGCTGTAGAATCTACTATGTAACTCATTTCCTCATGGCTGATATTATTTTGGTCGGCCAGGGGTTTTACCGTGGTACCCACCAGCACCGTGCTCACCGTGCCTCCTTGAAAAAAAACAACGCCCAGCGTCCAGGCAACAAGCTTTGCTGACCTCGGACCGGTGACAAAATGTTCCGTCATGAAACTGGCGAACGCCTGCGCTGCTCCGGTTCTGGACCAGATGCCCATCAGCCCGCCTAACAACCACAGGTATAGCAGCAAAACGCCTGCGGCGCTGTTGCTCGCAAGGCTGGGAAGTAATACCGCGTCTGTTATGTCGAAGCGATCGAGCATAAAAGAACCCGATACGATGCCGCCGAACAAAGCCGTTAGCGGTTCCCTGGTGAGCAGGGCAAGCAGGATCGCAACAAACGCCGGTAGTAGCGACCAGATTCCATAATGTGATCTGGCTTCCAGCAGGGAATAGCTTTTCTCGCTCGACCCTTCCCTGATTATCGTTTTGACAGTCCACTGTTCGAGTATCGGGGGTGACCCAATCATGTTATCCAGCGCCTGCTGATTAAGTATCGAATCTTCATAGGGAATAATCTGTCCAATCAGCTTCTCACTCCCCCGGTATAAATAGGCCAACTCACCACTCTTGTTGGTGTATACCTGGTAGTTCGTCTCCTGCTCGATCCAGGTTGGAGAGACGAAGTAATTGACGTACAGGGCGCACAGCAAGCTAAAAACAATCGCCCAAAATGCCGGTTTATTCAACGGTCGAAGATAAGGCGCCCTGCGTGAGTCAATATCAGGTTGTACGGGGGTTGCTGTTGCAGCCTCTTCAATAACGGCTATCGGTTCCGCATCATCCTTTTGATCTTTTTTCAATCTGGTTTCTGCCTCTAAGGTATACGATGACAATGAGCAGGATCTGCCCGGTGAATACGTATGAAGGCTAGCAGTTAATTCGTTTGCTTATCAAGTAATGATCGAGAACCGATAATGAGAGGACAATCAAGTTGGCAAAGGGATCGTCTATATGAGGTAATACAAATCGCAATTAAAAAAAGAATTACACGGAGCAACAATCAAATTCAACGGTTTCAGGAAAGGGGCTATGCAGCAATATAATTTCTCGATATCAGAGTGGGAGCAACGAAATTGAAGCTCGCAATTGTAACGCCGGTTCTCGACGACTGGGAAGTACTCACTCAACTACTGCAGGACCTGGACAGGGCACTGGCACCGCTCGCAGCTTCCGGTTTCAGCGTTCACCTGGTCGCTGTGGACGATGGTTCCGCACAAACACCGGACGAACTGCCAGTACCGCAAGGGGGCGTAATTGAATCCGTCGAACTACTGCGCCTGAACTGCAACCTCGGTCATCAGCGCGCCATCGCCATCGGCCTTTCGTGGCTGGTGGCGAACCGGACCTTCGATGCCGTGGTGGTGATGGACGCGGACGGCGAGGATCGTCCGGATGATGTTCGCAGACTGATTGAAGCCCACAAACTCAAGCCGGACCATATCTGTGTCGCGCGACGCGACCAGCGAAGTGAGGGGCCGTTATTCCAGATTGGCTATCGGCTCTATCGCCTGTTGTTTCGTCTGCTCACAGGCCAGACCTTACCATTTGGTAATTTTTGCCTGATTCCGCGTCCCGTCGCGGAACGTATCATCTACCATGACAATCTCTGGAACCACCTGGCCGCGACGATCCTTCGGTCAAGGTTCCTGGTGCATCTGGAACCGACGGCACGAGGTCATCGCTACGCCGGTGACGCCAAGATGAACCCCCGCGCCCTTGTACTTCTTGGACTCAGTGCCGTTTCGGTGTTCAGCGACTTTGCCGTGCTGCGCACGCTGACTGCATCGTTTGCACTGTCCGTACTAACTGTTATTGGCATTCTCTCTACGGTTGTCATCCGCTTGTTCACAGATCTCGCCATACCGGGCTGGGCTACTACCATGGTGGGCTGGCTGGTGGTGGTACTGATCCAGTGCCTCGTGGTATCCGTATTTGTGCTGTTCATCGTGCTGGCCAGCCGGTCACAGCGGTCCTTCATACCGGCACGCCACTTCGATGACTATGTGCTGGATGTACGTGAACTGGTGTCGCCGAACCCGTGATCTACCCGGGCAGCGAACTCGAACTGTTCAGTGACGCAACGCGCTGGAAGGCCTACTGGTCGTCGCGGGTTATACCATTCCTGGCAGGCCGAGTGCTGGAAGTAGGCGCAGGCATCGGCGCCTCAACGCTCGCCCTGAACGCGGCATCGTTTAGCAGCTGGACCTGTGTGGAACCGGACGCAACCCTGTTCGCTTCCCTAACGGCCACTGACTGGTTTAACTCGGATGGCCGCTATAAAGGCGCTTGCGGGGACATCTCCGCTGCCGGAGAAGAGTTGTACGACCAGATTCTCTATCTTGATGTGCTTGAGCACATTGAGGACGACCATGGTGAGGTATTGCGCGCACTCGAACGACTCGCGCCCGGTGGCCGGTTGATCGTTCTGGCACCCGCACACCAGTGGCTATTCAGTCCCTTCGATACAGCCATTGGCCATCATCGGCGCTACTCGCGCACCACGCTCGAGGCATGCATGCCGCCGACACTGGCCTGCAAGCACTTTGAGTACCTCGATACCGTGGGATTACTGGCATCCCTGGCAAACCGTATATTGTTGCGCCAGTCACTGCCTGGTCCTGGTCAGATCTACACCTGGGACCGGTTTATGGTGCCCGTTTCGCGCCTGCTCGATCCGCTGCTTGGTTTCCGTACCGGCAAGTCGGTGCTCGGTATCTGGCAGCACCGCGGCGCAGAAGAGCAGGCCTCGTGACATCGCGCTTTGGCTTTACGGCCGGATTGACCGCGATATTGTTCGTGCTTGGTTTGGTAATGGGCGAGTCGTTCCTCGCGGATCGCCTCGGCCACGATTACACCTACTTTGTACCGATGTTGCTAAGCGGCCAGTATTGGTGGCTCGCGAACGGCGTGTTCGCCGTACCCTGGTTTACTCCAGCCATGTGCGGCGGTCTGCCGTTCCTGGCCAATCCCCAGAACATGTACTACTCGGTACCGCAGTTGCTGACACTACTCACCGACCCCGCCAATGCGGTCTACGTGACAATCCTGTTGTTCGGTGCACTCGGCTTCGTGGGTATGTACAGGCTTTTAGTCCGGCAGCTTACGATACCCGTGGACGTGGCCGTGTTCGCGGCAAGCGCCTTTGTACTCAACGGCTTCTGGTTACAGCGCATGCTCACCGGACATTTCACCAATCACGGTTTTATGTTAGTGCCCCTGATCACGCTCTGTCTGCTGCCTTCGAATCGGCCAGGTCCTGCACTGGCTATGTTGCGTTGGATTACCGCAGCCGGGCTGATTGCATATCTGGTGCACAGCGGGGCTGCTAACCTGATGGTTCCTGCCATGCTCGCCGTGCTCGGTTGCGGTCTTATCGTCTCGTCGCGGCGGCCGGTACTGCCGGGTTTCCTCTTGCGTATGGCTACAGCAGGTGCGCTGGCTGCGGCCTTGTCGGCGTCAAAGATCACCGCAGCGCTGGCGCTGATGGCGCATTTCCCAAGGGATCAGTACTCGCTGCCGGGATTCAACGGTCCCCTGGCGGCTGTGAAGAATTTGCTGCTTGCCCTTGCAGGCTGGGACCCACAGGCGCGCGCGGCTGCCCTCGTCAACAGTAGCTTCCCGCTACCTGCCATGGAAATGGACTATGGCATCACGCCACTTCCCTGGTTGCTGGCTCTCATCGGCCTGGGTTTCGCTGCGCGTCGTTACCGCCATTTACCGGCAGTCGAATCCGGGACACGAGCCACAACAATGCAGTACCTGAGCGCCGTTGGTGTGGTCTTTATACTGGTTGTCCCCCTGGCCCTCAACACCTGGGCACCGGGATGGACCGAGTGGTTGCGCTCCCTGCCGTACCTGCGCAGCAGCAGTTCACTGTTACGCTGGATCGCTCTGGACATTCCGTTACTGCTTGTTCTGATGGCATTGGCAGCGAGCTACATTTCCCCCATCTTGCCAAGGCAGATCTTGATGATCAGTGCAACGGTTGCCCTGCTGGGTTATGTCACCACGACGCAACGTTACCAGGTTCTCGATCCCACCTTTGATCCATCCACCGTGCGAGCAGGTTGGTTGGCCGCCCGTGTTGCGGGTGCACCGCCATCCATCGAGCGCATCGTCGTGGCCGACGCACAAACCTACATCGGCACCAGTGACGTGATGGTTGCAGGCAGTTCCGAGCTGATCTGTTATGAGCCGGTATTTGGCTATTCTTTGGAGAACTACCCCATCGGTGATTTGCATCCCGGCCCGGTATTGGAGGAGCAAGGTGGACGGCTTAACCTGAAGAACCCGGCCTGCTATCCGTTCGCCGCAGCCAATGCGTGTGCACCGGGTGATCATTTTACGGTCGCCCAGCGACAGGATGCACTGGCTTTCATTCGCTATCAGCCATTTCCGTTCGAGCAGCCACTGCGACAACAGGTTGCCGGGTGGATCAATATGACCGCAGTGATCGCCTGGTTATTGCTGCTGTTCGGCACACTCCTCCGCCTGTTTTTGAGGCGCCTTTTTTAGTTGGTCGACCGCCTCGTTGTCGCTTATTTGATAAGCAGGCATATCGGTTATTTCAATTGGAGTATTTCAAACGCGGTGCCAGTATTTAAATAGCCGCTTGCACCAGGTAATTGTTTCAATATAGGAACGAGGTGACCCTCGCTGATCTTCTCGACGCTACAGACCACCTCAAACTGGGTTTCCTCATCGACTACATTAGTATGATAAACCCCATTCTTCTTTGCACAAATCCCCTTGATATACCGTGTCGATACGAAAGTAGCCTGGCTTTCCCTCTGGTTGTGTTTTACGCCGTTCGGTAATATTGGAGATCCTCGATCTGGTTGTCCCAAAGTGACAACCTTGCCGTTTATAGGCCTGCACTTCCTGAGGTTGTATAGATGGCTGATTGAGATAGTGGACAGGACAGAATTGATTTCGCCCTGTAGCGTATGAAAGAGAAAGGGCTTGAGGCAAGGTCTGAATAGCAAATGTCAAAAAGGGTAAACTGATCGCTGCAATTTTAATTGCAGCGATCAGTGGTTTTAGATTGAATTATTCCCCACCAACAACCTGCTGGCCAATCCACAAATCGGCAGTGCAGTTCATCAAGACTTGAAGGTGTCGGCTAAGGCTCTGGCCCGCATCAGATGCGCCAAATGCAGCTCTGCCTTTAGCCCACGCAGTAAGATTGTCACTTACCCCATAAAGGTACAAATCTGCCGAATTTACGCCTCGTGTAACGGGAGTGCTGGCAAAAAACAGAAAGTTATTGTACTCGTCCATGCTGCTTAACACACTTTTTGCGTGGCTCCACAAATCATCCAGGTCCTTACTCGTCACTCCATCATTTAGCATACATGCGTTAGATGAAATGATGGCTGAACCACCTGTCACCGTGAAATCGCCACTGTCGTATACCGTTTCTCGGGATGCCAGGCCGGGAGTACAATCAACGATCGTGTCGAAACGCTGGTTAACCGATGCCATTTCAGACGATCCCGCTGCGGCATCTGACTGTTTGGCAAAATCCATCATGTCTGTGTAGTTGTTAAACCATATGACATCAGCATTTGCCGATCCTTTGAAATGGTTCCACACAAAAGCATCCGGCGTTGTAAGCCCGGCTTTTTTGGATTGTTTAAGATAGTAATCCCGGGCCAACAGGATGTCGTCCATATCCTTACCATCGAGATAGTCGCAGACATATACCTCTCGTACGTCTGCCTGGGCAGGTGCGCCGAACATCAGCATAAACCCGAATGAAACAGCTAGTAACACTTTGATTATTTTCACTATTATTCTCCGTTACTTGTAATTTTTACCTAAGGAGAGCAATGAGAAGATACATCCGGGAATCGCCCATTCTAAGGCGATGATCCCCGATCTTAACGCCTCCCATGCATTTATTATTGATCAGATGGACAAGTATTGCTACTAGCCTTGTCCGACGGGTATGCCCATATAAATTAAATTATTCATAGACGCCGCCACTATACGTAAGATTGTGTGGTACGACGTACCACATTGACGTATCTATCTTTGATGGTAGCCCCCGGTTAGGACGTGGCGTCTATATCTTCTATACCCACGTGATTGTATATTGGCATCGATTGGTCTGAGTAAAGGAATTGGGGATGGCGTCACTAGAAAAATTCAAGCAGGAGACACGGGAATGGCTGGCTGATAATTGTCCTTCTGACATTCGTGGTTCGGGTATGACTTATTCAGGCGGGCAAAAAGAAACGATTGATGATGCTGATTTCAATACCTGGTTTGCTCGTTGCGTTAAGCGCGGTTTTACCGTGCCATCCTGGCCGATTGAGTATGGTGGTGCCGGCTTATCATCGGATGAAGTCAAAATTCTGACTGAGGAAATGCGTCTAATCAAAGCCCCTGTGCCACTGGTTGGCATGGGTACTGCGATGATAGGTCCGACGCTGCTGGAACTCGGCGACGATGACCAAAAAGCAAGGCACCTGCCTGGCATTGCGAGCGGGGCAGTTCGCTGGTGTCAGGGTTAATCGGAGCCGGGTTCCGGGTCTGATCTGGCGTCCCTGCAGACGAAGGCGGTGGCAGATGGCGATGACTATATTGTTAACGGTTCAAAAATCTGGACGTCGGGCGCGGATAACGCAGATTGGATATTTTGCCTCGTAAGAACTGATGCAAAGGCACCTAAACATGAAGGTATCAGTTTTATATTGTTTCCCATGGATGCGCCTGGTGTCACGGTGAAACCAATCGAACTGATCGCCGGGAGTTCACCATTTTGTGAAACTTTTTTCACCGATGTACGCGTACCTAAAGCAGAGCGCATCGGGGTTGAAAATCATTGATAGGTTAAGCAGTGTGAGTTGATTTTTTAATGACAACTTTACCTTGTGTGGCCCCGGCAATTTTAAGAATAGAGTGCATCACTGAAAACACCAGCATACTATTTGACCAACGCGCAATTGTTAGTCGTGTAGCATGCTGACCTCAGGCTAACATTTCCCAGACGTAAGCCTGTCCACTAGTTTGCCAGTAGTGAACGAAAATATTCAACGGTTAGTTGCAAGCCATCATCCAGGCTGACTGTTGGTGTCCAGGCAAGTTTTTCACTGGCGAGGGAAATGTCTGGTTTGCGCTGTTGGGGATCATCACTCGGAAGGGGTAGATAGACCAGCTTTGATTTTGAACCAACGAGTAAGAGCACCTTCTCTGCCAGTTCAAGCATTGTAAATTCCTGGGGGTTCCCCAGATTCACCGGACCCGTAAAGCCTTGATCGCTTGCCATCATGCGCACAAACCCCTCGATTAAATCGTCTACATAACAAAATGATCGCGTCTGCTGGCCATCACCATAAATGGTGATGTTCTCACCTTTAATGGCCTGCACTATAAAATTGCTTACCACGCGACCATCATTCGGGTGCATATGAGGGCCGTAAGTATTGAAAATCCGGACCACCTTAATATCCAAATTATGCTGGCGGTAGTAGTCAAAAAATAGCGTTTCGGCACAGCGCTTACCTTCATCGTAACAGGAGCGAGTGCCAATAGGATTAACTCGCCCCCAATAACTCTCTGGCTGTGGATGTATTTCAGGGTCGCCGTAAACCTCACTGGTGGAAGCTTGCAGGATCCTCGCGCCCAGGCGTTTAGCCAAACCAAGCATGTTGATTGCACCATGCACACTGGTTTTGGTCGTCTGAACGGGGTCGTGTTGATAATGAATCGGGCTGGCCGGGCAGGCAAGGTTGAAAATCTCGTCCACTTCAACATAAAGCGGAAAAGTAACATCGTGACGGAGCAACTCAAAATTTGCGTAACCTATCAAGTGAGCCACGTTGGATTTTGTGCCTGTAAAAAAATTATCTACACACAAGACATCCATACCGTCTTTAATAAGGCGGTCACATAGATGGGAGCCCAAAAACCCGGCACCGCCGGTTACCAGAACACTTTTCATGAATTCCTCACTTCAAAAAGAACCACTCGAACCTGTTAGCCGCTGGATCCATTCCTTATAATCTGGATATAAACCCGGATACCCTGCGCAAAATTATCCACCCGAATACTTTCATTGGTACCGTGGAAGCCAGTCAGATCTTTGGCAGATACAACAAAAGGATTGAATCGAAAAGCATCATCGGCAACTTTGCCGTAGTGGCGACTGTCGGAACCCGCAATCATCAAACCAGGTGTAATGACCACGCCATCGTAAATCTGGCGCAGGGAGTCAGCAATTTGGCTGAATCCCGGAGAATTCCAGTCCGAGACCTCAGAGGCGGCCCGGCCGGACCCTTCTGGTACGCGTACTTCCACATTCTCTGACTCGACAACTCGTTTTACATGTTCGATTACACTTTCAACAGAGTCGCGAGGATGAAGTCTGAAGTTCACCACGGCGATGGCTTCGATTGGCAAAACGTTCACCTTCACACTAGCAGATAACATCGTCGGGGCAGTGGTGGTACGTAACATGGCATTGGTCATACCCTGTTCCGAAAGCTGGTCATCCAATACCCCTGAAAATAACCAGCGATTGGCGAAATAAACTCTTGGAATGAACGGCATGTAACGGCTCATCGTGTCGAACATTTGCAGGCTCAAACCCTCGAGTCCACCAGGCACCGGATTGTTTTCGAGCCTGGTAATCGCTGCCGCAAGAATACCGACAGCAGTTTGCCGCGGCGGCATGGATGAGTGGCCGCCAGCCGATTTCGCGACAATCTGCAAGGTGACACTACCCTTCTCTGCTACATTGATCGATGCCATGAGTGGATCGATACCGGGGAACATTTTATCGAAGAGGAAAGATCCTTCATCCAATGACCAGGCAAGTTGTACATTTTCATCTTTTAGTGTTTTTGCAACCAGGGCAGCGCCGTTGGGACCACCGAGTTCTTCATCATGACCTAAACTAAGATAGATAGTCCTCTTCGGCTCATATCCTTGTTTTACCAGGTAATTAGTCGCTTCGAGTATGCCAACCACACCGCTCTTGTCATCGAGGGCGCCTCGCCCCCAGATAACACCGTCTGCAATCACCCCTGCGAATGGTGATTGCAGCCATTTGTCTTCCGTACCCGGGATAACAGGAACAACGTCATAGTGACCCGTAACAAGAATTGGTTTTAACTGCGCATCACTCCCCTGCCATTTATACAGAAGCGTATCATTCAGGCGCTGCAGGGACAGTGTCGACTGAAGTTCAGGATAAGTAGTCGCCACCCATAGAATGAAATTTTCAAAGGCCTGCTGGTCCCTTTGGGCCGGGTCCTGGTGTGAGACGGTTGCAAATTGAATGGCTTCTGAAAGATGTTCTGCGACCAGCATTTCATCCAATTCTATGGTAACGGAATCCACTTTCTGCTGAGTATCGGGCACATGGATAACCGTCCTGACAACGACAATCGCACCGAGGGCGAGTATCCCTACACAAATAATTAAAAGAGTAGATTTCATCCAGAATCCTGGTATCAGTTAGTTGGTACCAAATGGTGTCAGATCCGGACTGAAAGAGAAAGAAAAATGGCGGAACAGGTTTGAAAAAAATTCAATCCCATCTCCGCCGAAGGGGAGGGTTCCTTACTTAGAAGGAGGAAACTCTTCTGCCAACCAGCCTACCGACCCGGTTCATACCCTTGCCCACGAACTGCACACTTTTAAGCGCAGCATCCAAGGTCATCCAGCCTGCAAGCCTGATCCGGTCTGGGACATTGATGTCACCGAATTGATCCATGCGCCGTCTCATCAACAGCACCCTGGGACTTCTTTCCGTAAAGGTTCTGATTCGCCTGGAACCTCGATTCAGGAGGTACAACGCTGCCATCAAGAACAACACACCCGGAATGATCGGTATGACCAGCCCTATAACGCCCAGCATCAGGCATATAACACCAATAACCAGATAGATTAACTTTAGTGGTTTATTTATTCCCATAGTTGATCAATTCCTGCTTAGCTTCATTAAGGGCTTCATTAAGAGCTTCATTACCAACAACAGTACGCAGGATCCATGCCATGCACACAAGTGCTTGTTTTATAACAGGAATTATTAATTCCCAACCGGCCCTGGCGGGCAATATCGCCAATCTTTGGCTAATCAGCCATCCAGAGAGGCGAAATTATTACCGTCTGCAACCAGCTTTTGTAACAACCCGGCAGGCTTCCAGACATCATCGCCTGTCTCTTCAAAAAAGCGCTCTATGTCAGCGAGAACATCGGCAAGACCCTGTGTATCTGCATACCACATGGGACCCCCAACATAGGCAGGAAAACCGTAGCCATTCACATAGACGGTATCAATATCACCGGCTCGCAGGGCGAGCCCTTCCTCAAGCAATTTAGCACCAATGTTGACCAGCGGATAGATGCATCGTTTTAGAATTTCCTCGTCTGAAAATTCTCTTCTGGTATAGCCTAACTCCTTTGACACTTTTTCGATGACTTCATCAGCAATGGCATCTGGCCGGGGCGTACGATCACCTTCCTCGTACTGGTAATAACCCTTGCCATTTTTCTGGCCGTAACGATCTAACTCGCATAATGCATCTGGAATACGGGTGGTCACTTCATTTGAACCACCCATCATCTTTCTCGCACGCCATCCAAGGTCGAGTCCAACCATATCTGCCATGGCAAACGGACCCATGGCGAGACCGAAATCAAATATGACCTTGTCAACCTGGGCAGGTTTTGCTCCCTCCAGGATCATCAAATTTGCCTGCCTGCTGTAACCTCCAATCATCCTGTTGCCAATAAACCCGGGGCAATTACCCGCGACTACGGATACTTTTCCCAGTCGTTTGCCGAGCGCCATCGCAGTACCGAGCGTCACCGGGGAAGACTCTTTCCCCTTGACAACTTCAAGAAGTCGCATGACATTAGCCGGACTGAAAAAGTGCATACCACAGACAAATTCGGGTCTCGAAGTGCAGGCGGCTATGGCATCCACATCCAAACCCGAGGTATTGGTCGCAAGCAACGCACCCTCTTTCATTACTTTATCGAGTTTTGTGAAGATTTCTTTTTTCAGGTCAATATTTTCGTAGACAGCTTCAATTACAACATCCCCATCACCAAGATCATCGAAGTTTTCAGTCGGGATAATCAGGGACATGCGCTTGTCCATCTCTTCCTGGGACAAACGACCACGGGAAACGGTGCGGGCATAATTTCCCTCAATGACCTTAAGCCCCCGCGCCAGGTTGTCAGCATCATTGTCATGCAATCGAACTGGAATACCGGCATTGGCAAAACACATGGCAATACCGCCGCCCATTGTACCGGACCCGATGACGGAACCTTTGTTAATATCGATAAGGGGAACATCTTTCGTCAAACCGGGGATTTTATTGGCTGCTCTCTCGGCAAAGAAAATATGAATCAACGCTTCCCTCTGGGGATCTTCCATGCATTCAGCGAACAACTTTCGCTCGATCTCCATACCTTCATCAAAGGTGTCTGCATTAACCGCAGCCTGGATGCATTTCAGTATCTGTTCCGGTGCAAACTGGTTCCGCCTGGTTTTCTCAAGACGCTGCCTGGCTTCCTTAAACAAGGTTGTATTACCACGATCAGCTGCAATCTTCTCATCCATATCCCGAATCTTTCGAGTAACACTACCTGCAGCGACAATCTCTTGCGCATAGGCGATTCCTGCTTCAACAATATTACCCTCAGCAATTTTATCGATGATGCCCATCTCAAATGCCTCAGGCGCGAAAATCGGGTCCCCGGAAACGATCGCCTTTACGGCGAGTTCAGCGCCGATTAACCGCGGCAGTCTTTGTGTACCACCGGCCCCCGGTAGTAAACCCAGTTTTACTTCAGGCAACCCAACTGGCGCGGTCGCAGCCGCAATTCGATAGTCACAACACAGCGCCACCTCCAGGCCACCCCCAAAGGCTGTCCCGTTTATAGCCGCAATGATCGGTTTGTTACTCGCTTCCATTTTTCCTATCGCTTCGTGCAGACCCACGCCTTCAGTCGCGGCGGCGCCAAATTCGCTAATATCAGCCCCGGCGATAAATGCACGGTGCAGTCCCGTGACGACAATTGCTTTTACGCCATCGTCCTCCAGGGCCGCAGCGACACCGTCGTAGAGTCCTTGCCGTACACCAGATGAAAGTGGGTTTACGGGTGGGTTATCTATGCTAAGCAACGCTATTTCACCGCGTTTCTCGTAGTGCACACTGCCTTTCATGTCTTTCTCCAGAACAAATAAAGTGCGGCGAGTATAACCCAGATGCCGTTTATCCGTTTCAGAGCCTCAACACCGACACTTCATCTGGTTTTTCGACTTTTCCCCATATTGGGATCAACGTCACGTTATGCCTCCAGAAACATTCCAAAACATGGCCGTCTGTCATAACATCTCTATCTGAAAATAGTCCAGAAAAGTACAATCCAATGAGCGAGCAGACACATAGAGGCGGGCGAATAGAATCGGCCCTGATCAACTATTACATGCCACCTGCGCCCGTTGCCGAGGTGATCTCGAGGCAACAGCTGATAGATGTGTTGCGGGAGCTACCGGTAATGACGTTTGGGCACCAGGCAGCCACATTAATGAACCAGATTCGACAGCACCATGCAGACCTGGTGCTGTCGAACAGAGATTACGCGATACTCTCTTTTGTAGATGATACGGTAAACAACCTGCTATCCAGTACCGACCTCGACTATAAGATCGAAAGCCTGATTCGATTTCATACGCCATTTGTCGCGATCGCTGCAATAGAAAGCGGCCCCGCCGCCATCACAAAACACGATGCAAATGTTCAGCTACTCGATCTCCTGTTGCGGCAATATGTCGGCTGGAGCGAAGACCTTGGCATCCTCGGCGATGAGTTTCTCGCCAGGACGGAAGGGCGAATGCACTCGCTGGCTAACGGTAAGATGAACACAGAAGAATGTCTGCGCCAGTTGCGAAGTGATCTGTCTAAACACGACCGTGCATTCAGTAAACTGGAGCAAAGGCTGATACAGGCACAACGAACGCGTCTTCAACGGCGCGAAGCGGAGACCCATGCAGCAGCCATACTCAACCGGGAGATGGCCAGGCAAAAACTGCCGATATTCATCATTTTCCTGTTACAAGGTGCCTGGTATGAATTCTTAAAGGACATCATCATTCAACATGGAATCGAAGGGGTTGAATGGAAAAAAGCCACCATTTTAACGAAGGCGCTTATCTGGTCATTGAAACCAAGAAAAAACAGAGACAAGCACATAAAGATAATGGACAACCTGCCGGACAGACTTCTAACCTTTAGTCGCAAAACCAATACAGATTCCGCACTGATGGAGGATATGCTGTTGGATATCCGTTCGGAATACAAATTAATATTAGATGGAAATCCGTCAGAGGCATTTGATTTTAAAATTCTTTCACCCGCTACACACACGAGTTTCGCAACACCATCAAGTGATAAGGCGGCTGATAAAACAATCGCGGCGCTTGATGTTGGCAAATGGTTCTTATACCACGATAGAAACGAACCGGAAGATAGAATTGCAAGACTAAAACTGATTCTCAACAGCCAGCATGCCCAGAGCTTGTTATTTACGAATCATAATCGCCATAAAGATCTGGAGCTGGGCTATGGTCAAATGACTACCTACCTGGCCAACGGTACAATCAAGCCACTCTCGATCGCCAGTACGGCAAGCACCATTATCAAAAAGCACTTTCATCAAATTCTTCATAAATTAAGCGAGCAGGCCAGTAAGGAAAAAATGGCCACAGAAACAACCCAGCGCGAGGAATTGGTGCTTTTACACCAGAAAGCGAGACAATTACTGCACGACAAGGCTCTGGCAAAACAAAAAGATATTGCAAAACTGAAGAGACAAAGATCAACTGCCTTGCGCCGGAAGTCACTTCAAAAAATGCGATCTGCCCAGGCATCGGTTGCGGGTCTTCGCGTGGAAGCCTGGGTGAAGTTGCCCTTGATCGCCGGAACCTTAACGCCATGCAAACTTGTGGCGATAATGCCCGGTGAAGACAAGTATATTTTCGCCAATCGTGCTGGCGTCAAGGTTGCTGATTATACTGCTCGCCAACTTTCAAACCTGTTGGTATCCGAGAACAGTGAGATCCTTGAAACAGGGGACGAGTTTGAACAGGTTCTTTCGAATATTATCATGGAACAACGTCATAACCGTACCCTGGGCGTCTCTGAACTCACTGGCGAAGATACCTGATGCGAGACATTTACTCTTCACAAAAGGAGAAGGAAATTACACCTCCACCTTCAGGAATAATTTCTGATATCCTCAGCAACATAAGCCCAGAGCATCCGGCGAAACAATCAATTCAATGAGTCAGCAATTATTCAGAGTAGTCTTTGACGGTTCCCTAACCGGAGAATTTGACAAAGCCACAGCAAAAAAGCGATTTTCCAGATTATTTCATCTGGATACCAGGAAAACTGAAATGTTTTTTTCGGGTAAGGATTACGTTATCAAGGACAACCTTCCCGAAACAGATGCCATGAATTTCATGATCAAGGTCTCGGACGCCGGATGTGAATGTTATGTCCAGGAAGTACCCGACAAGGATGTACCTGACTATGACGAAAAGAGGAAATCCGGTGAGAGAAGGCGGAAATTCCGCCGCCCGCCCCGGGCAGGTGCACGGGTCCCGGACAGGCGCATGGCAATTCGCCGGAAAATAGACAAGACACACTTCGCAGATCTGATTCGCCACAACAAGAAAATACCGGTGGCATTCAGGTTCTACTCAACCGACATTGAAAAAAAATAATCCTATCCGAATTTGACTGATCAAAGTCCAATCTCTAACCTGCCCAAAAAATCAGAAACTAACAACAGGGAATAATCAAACAAAGAACATGGCGACTATCAACTTTACTATCATCGATAATCCGTTTGACTTCACACCCATGCACAAAGCTATCCAGAAATTTGTGGATGATGAACTGCTGGCAGGCGCCTCTGCCATTGTTTTGAAAGATAATAAAATAGTCGATTACAAAACCTGGGGATACGCAGATACAGCATCACAAAAACTGATTGAAGAAGATACAATATTCCGTATCTATTCCAACACCAAGATCATCACATCTGTTGCTGCAATGTGTCTCTATGAGGATGGGAAGTTTGAACTGGATGATCCGATCGAAAAACACCTGCCGCAACTTTCGAATCTTAAGGTATTGAAATCAGGTTCTACCGACCCCTCCGAAACAGAAGGTTTGCAAAGCAAACCAACACTTCGCCAACTCGTTTCCCATCACGCCGGCTTTTCATATGGCATCTTTGAGGAATCACCTGTGGACGTTTTGTACATGGAAAAGAAAGTCCTCGATCCGGGGTCTACCCTGGAAGACCTTGTTAACAAGTTAGCGTACATTCCATTAGCCTACCAACCAGGTGCAAGATGGCAATACAGTGTCTCTGCAGACATCCTGGCGCGTCTGGTTGAAGTCTGGTCCGGACAATCTTTTATCGAATTCATCAAGGAAAGAATTTTTACACCGCTGGGTATGGTGGACACTGACTTCTATGTTCCTGAAGATAAACATCATCGTCTGGCGACTAACTATGTGCCGGTTGATGACATGGATCCCATGAAACCAGGGCTTAACACCGCACCAGATACAATGATGGGCGGCTATCTTGAACCTAAACCATTTTTATCCGGTGGTGGAGGGTTGGTTTCAACAATGAGCGACTATACAAAATTTATCAGGATGCTGGTTGGTGAAGGTGAATTCAATGCTGTCCGCATCCTTAAACCGGAAACCGTGGCAATGATGCACAGCAACCAACTCCCGGATGGCATGGGAGTACAACTGCCTAACTGGTACATGCCAAACACGGTGTTCGGCGTTGGCCTGGCAATCAAGACCCAGCCACTCGATGGCGAACCCACTGAGGCCATCGATGAGTTTCACTGGGGCGGACTCGCGGGGACACATACATGGATTTCCCCGCGGGCAGGAGTCGCGGCGCTTATTTTCGTGCAGCGATTGCCAGGATTCTGGCACGAATTCAGCCATGAGTTTAAACGACAGGTTTATAAAGCTCTCACTCAATAAGGCCAGGCGGCGCAAACGATGCCAGAGAGGCGCAGAAGTGCTCAGTGAAAATATTACAATTGATAAACTAATCAACGATATCGATCAACAGATCGAAATCCTGACTGCCATCGCCCAGGACAATGCTATCCTGACAGAACAACTCAGGTTGTTACTGGAATCCAGGGAAATAATACTATGCCAGCAGTTGGAAACAGAACGACTAGCCGAACTCCTTGGTTCAGACGATATCGCTGATCATGCAACGATCATCGATCGCTATAGAGACCCGGGCGGAACCTAGTCCGGATAATTCATGAATGCGGCTTGTTTCGATTGTTAGAGTGTCATAAAACAATAGCAGTCTGCTAGCACTTCTGGCAAACAAAGGTGCAAAAATGAGGGGATCTCAGCTGACGGTATTCATTAACCTTGAATCCGGCCTCATTGAGTAACCAGAGCCAGTCTGCCTGGGTGTATTTATTGTGGACGGTAAAGAGTGCCATCAGTCGACTTTTGACAATTACCGGTTGATCCCGTTCGACGTCTGGCGCCATTCGTTCAAGGTAATCAGGTAAGGGTGAACGAATCCAGTCTTGCAGCAGAAAAATCCCGTCATCGACAAGAACCCGCTTGATTTCATCACACACGGCAAACGGGTCATCTAATACGTGTAAAACTGCAACCATTGACAACAAATTCACCTGCCCGTCCGCGAATGGCAAGAGATCTTCAGTAATATCATGCAGTTTGTACTCGGGTTTCGGTCCCGAATAAGTCACTTCTTCTGCATAGTCAATCATTGCCAGGGTGACATCACTGCCGAACAATTTGGCTTCCGGATAGCGCTGGCGGAGATCACGTAAAAATAATCCTGGTCCGCAACCAACATCGACAATCTGCGCGCCACTATTTAAGAACGGGTCCACAAATTCATTGAAATATGACCAAAATGCATCATCAAAGCGATCGTCGTGACTCGAAATCATCCGCTTGACAAGTTCCTCATCACTTACATTGGCGATTTGTTGATGTGTAGCCATGTATTACTCCTGGTTAACGATTCCCATTTCTCTCAACTTCTTAATCTGATCCGAATCCAGTCCCAATTCCTCGGTCAGAATTTGCATCGTATCTTGACCCAATGCCGGGGGTCGCTTTTCATAAGTCATGGTGGATCTTGAGAATTTTATCGGATTACCAACCAGCGGCATGCCACCTAATTCAATCGCGATTTTCCTCGACTGCACCTGCGGGTCCGCAAACATCTGCTGAATGTTGTTGATTGGCCCGCACGGCACTCCCACCTTTTCGAGGCTGTTGAGCCATTCACCAGATTCACGGGTCAAAAATTCCCGGCACAACTCACTAACCAGTCTTTGCCTGTGCAGAACCCGACCGGCATTGTTCCCAAAATCAGGATCTTCCGCTAAATCCTTCCTGCCAACAACTTCACATAACCGCTGATACTGCGCATCGTTACCGGTCGCAACAATAATGTGACCATCTGACGTGGTAAATGTCTGGTATGGAACGATATTAGGATGTGCATTTCCCAACCTGCCTGGCACCACCCCGGATACCAGAAAATTTGAAGCCTGGTTTGCCAGGCTCGCTGACATGACATCAAGCAACGCCATATCAATACGTTGTCCCAATCCGGAGTGGTTTCTTTCATTCACGGCGGCGAGGATTGCAATCGTGCTATACAATCCCGTCAGGATATCGGCCAGTGCCACGCCAACTTTTTGCGGCCCATCTTCTGATTTATCGTCCGCCTCTCCCGTTATACTCATTAGACCGCTCATTGCCTGGATCATGAAGTCATAACCCGGTCGATGTTTATAGGGCCCGGTCTGGCCAAATCCGGTGATGGAACAATAGATCAATCGAGGATTCAGTGCAGATAAGGTTTCATAATCCAGACCTCTTTTTTCCATGTCCCCAACTTTAAAGTTTTCGACAAAAATATCGGCTTCTTCTACCAGCGCCCTTACCAAATCTCGCCCCTCAGCGGAGGCAATATCAACGACGATGGATTTCTTGCCACGATTGGCAGACATAAAATAAGCAGAGAGTTGTTGACCATCTTCCGTTGTAAAAAATGGCGGCCCCCAACTCCGAGTATCATCACCGCCGCCTGGTCTTTCGATCTTGATCACGTCTGCACCAAGATCAGCAAGTGTCTGCGTTACCCACGGCCCGGCGAGCACACGGCTTAAATCGATAACCTTCAGACCCTTCATTGGTGGTGCGTTTGTCACAGTTGGTGCAATTTTTTGACCATATTCTTGCTTTAATAAAAACGAGAGTGCTGAGCTTGCCAGAATCAACAGCATCGAACAATGTTGGGATACGCCTGGTCAACCACACGGGTAAAAGTACAGTTTGTGCCTGATGAATCAGGCGGGCTAGGAGAACTCGCGCCGCTCGCGGGGCGAGTTCTCCTGGCGAAGATTTTTTACCCAGAAAACTGTGCCGCCCGCCACGGCAACCGGCAGGATGATGAGATTGACAATCGGAATCGCCAGCAGCAGGTAGGCTGGCAGCCCGAACAAAACGGATTGTATTCGCTCGTTCGCCAGACGACGCCTGAGATCGGTAAAACTGATCTCATTGTTGTCGGCCGCATAGTCTGTGTATTGAACTGTCATCATCCATGCACCAAAAACGATCCATAAAACCGGTGCTACCGCGTTAACAACCGGAATAATACTCAGCAGCAATAAACCCAGTAATCGAGGCAGCAAATACACAAGTTTGCTCACCTCCCTCCAAATAGCCCGGGGCATGATCATCCACAATGAAACACTGGATTCTATCGGACTACCAGATAGGAACTCCTCTACCTTGATAGACAGCAAAGCATTGAAGGGCGCTGCTACGATATTGGCAATGATCGTCAATAAATAAAACGAGGCAAAGACAACGGCCACGACCGCCAGCAACCAGATGAGTCCGGAGATAAAGGACAACCAATCAGGCAACCAGGCAGTCATGCTGGTGATCCAGCCATCAAATTGTGAGACAAGGGCGCTGATCATCAAAGTCAACACAACCGCGTTGATGATCGCTGGTATGATGACGTACTGCCGAAGACCCGGTTTTCGAACCAGCGTAAAACCTTCAAAAAAACAATCAATCCCGTTCATCAATCAAGCCCGCTGCAGGAAATAGTCCTTGATCGGTAAAATACGGATTCGCTGACCGGTAATCTTGTACAGGGCATTGCAGACCGCAGGTGCAACAGGCGGCGTTGCAGGTTCACCCATGCCGCCCCATTTGTCACCGCCAGATAACGCGAAGTGGGTTTCTAACACCGGCATTTCAGCCATCGATAACATTCTGTAAGTATCAAAATTATCTTCGAGAATAACGCCGTTTTCCACGGTAAGTTTGCCATACAAGGCCGCCGTCAGCCCATAGACGATGGAACTTTCAACTTGCATTTCGGCAGTCAGTGGATTGACCAGATTGCCACAATCCACCACGCTGATGATTCGATCAATTGAGATTTCTCCCGCCTGTGAAACACTGACCTGCGCAACCTGCCCGCAGATTGTTCCGAAACTTTCATGAATAGCAAGCCCCATTGCAGTGCCCTCAGGTAATCGAGCATTGCGCCACCCCGACTTCTGCTCAAGGACATCAAGCACATCAAGCAGTTGAGTTCTTCCCTCGAGATGCTTCCGCCTGAAGGCAAATGCATCCATATCCGAGGCCGTCGCCATCTCATCAACAAAACATTCCATCGCGTAGGCATTCTGGGAGTGGCCGACAGACCGCCACCACCAGCTTTTTAGATGTGTATTTCTGGCTGTATGGCTGATTTTTTTGTGATCCACCTGGTATGGCATATCCACCAGGCCTTCAACAGAGGCGGGATCCACCTTGCTCGAATCCCAATCAGCTTCGCGATCAGCCGCGATTGAGTGGGTCACTGAATGACTAGAATATGCGATCAGGTTTCTTTGCAGATCAAACCCTGCCTTAAATCGCATCACTGCCATGGGCCTGTAAGAACCACTTCGCATATCTTCTTCCCGCGACCAGATCATCTGTACTGGCCGGTCAATTTGCGCTGCAATTTGAACGGCTTCTTCAACATAATCAGTATTACTTCGCCGTCCAAACCCACCACCCAAATAGCAATTGTGGACATACACATCTGCTGGCGATCTTCCTGTCAACTTCGCCGTAATCGCCAGCGCCGACTCTGGATTCTGGACGCCAGCCCAGATATCAACCCTATCCTGCTGGATACTAACAGTGCAATTCAGGGGTTCCATGCAAGCATGTGCGAGATAAGGGGCAACATAATCAGATTCAATCGATTTTTCTGCCTGATCCATCATCCCGTCAACATCACCGGTTTCCACCAGGACAGTCCCATCTCCTTGCAACTCGGCAATATATTCGCTTTTAAATGTCTCCGAATAGGTCTTGGAAGCAGGACCGAGATTCCACTGTACAGGCATCGCTTCTACCGCGGTCTTTGCTTGCCAGTAATGCTCAGCCACAATCGCCACGGCACTTTTCAAGCGCACGGCTTTAATCACGCCCGGTCGGTTTCTGACCGCATTAAAGCGAAGACTACGCAATTCACCTCCTGTCACGGGGCAATGAACTACCGCCGCGTAGACCATTCCGGGTAAACGCACATCGATGCCGAATATCGCTGAGCCGTCTGTTTTGGAAGGTACGTCAAGACGGGGGGTCGGCAAACCGATCAGGTTAAATTCTTCCGGCGTTTTGATTCGTACATTCGCGACACTTAGCCGCGCGGCAGCTGCTGCTATGGCACCATAATTGATTGATCGACTGCTGCCTCTGTGATAAATTTTTCCATAGTCTGCATAGCAGTCATCCGGATCTACGAGCCATTTTTCGGCTGCCGCTTTTATCAATCTTAATCTTGCTTCAGCACCCGCCCTTTGCAGATACTCCCGGGAACCACGCACAGCATAACTACCCCCTGTACTCATGCGTTTATAGACCTTGCCCTCTCGCGCACTCCGATTTGCATCCGCGTATTCAACCCGTACGTTTCGCCAATCTGCTTCAAGTTCCTCCGCAACAATCATCGGCAGGGATGAAAATACTCCCTGCCCCATTTCCGCCTGGGCTACCCTGATGGTGATTGTGTCATCTGTATCAATACTCAACCATGCATTGATTTCCGCACCGGCATCCGGATAAGGCTCAAAGGGACGCATCTTCGAAATTGACGGGATATGAAACCCCAGCAGTAAACCGCCAGTTGCAGTGGCACTGGACTTGACGAAGTCACGCCGCGTTAGTTTCCGCCGGGTAAAATCCTTGCCGGATGAAGTTGCCATTAGCTGATGCCCCGCTCCTGGGCAACCCGGTGTATGGCTTTTCGAATTCTCCGGTAAGTACCACAACGACATATATTGGTCATTGTCCGGTTTATATCCTCATCCGTAGGGTGAGATTTTTCGTTCAACAGCGCGACCGCGGAAAGAATTTGGCCGGACTGGCAATAACCACACTGAGGCACATCTTCTTCGATCCAGGCTTTCTGGACCGGGTGATCACCACCTTCTGACAATCCTTCAATGGTGACAATATTAAACTTCGCAGCCTGGGACACGGGCATGGTGCAGGACCGCGTGGCATGGCCATCCATCAATACTGTACAGGCTCCACATTGTGAGATCCCGCAACCAAATTTAGTGCCAGTAAGATTGAGGTTATCCCTGATCACCCACAATAAGGGGGTAGCCGGGTCCACATCAACTTCTGTGACTTTCCCGTTGATTTTCAGACTGATCATCAATACTCCATGTTGCAAAGAGATTTAAGTGGCCTTGACGAGCCGGACCCTGTTTACAAGCCCAGTCCCTTTGGCCAAATCGATTCTATTTTCAGGCGGCAGGTCTTGAGTCCGCAATAATAGAAACCCGTTCTCCATAACGGCTGTGGGGATAATAATCCCAGACGGCATGATGTTGTGTGCACCGGTTATCCCAGAAGGTTAACGTATTGGGTTGCCACTGGACCCTGGCGACCAGTTTGGGTGTTGAGGCAATATGGCGATACAGCATGTCCAGAATGGTGCGACTTTCGAAAGGTTTTAGTCCCTTGATGTGCGATGTGAAGCCAGCATTAACATAAAGCACCTTCCGCCCTGTTTCCGGGTGTGTCGTGATAACCGGGTGTTCACTCCGGGGGTATCCACCTTCCGGTGGTGTCGATTTGTAACTGCCGACATAGGGGATTGCCCCATCATGAACTGCCACCAGCCCTTCCAGCATTTTTTTCATCTTATCTGACAGTAACTCGTAGGCAAGATACATGTCTGCAAAGAGCGTATCTCCACCTCCGCATTCCGGCGTTTCGGTGATATACAGTGCCGAACCCATCGGCGGATACTCATCGCAAGTCACATCCGTGTGCCAACCATCGCCTGCTGTGTAAGCAGAATCAGCTGTGGTTTTTACCTTCAGAATTTCCGGATGCTCGGTTTTATCCTTGTACATAGGATGAACATGTAATGTACCAAAACGCCGGCCAAATGCCTTGTGCTGTTCCCTGTCCAGGTGTTGATCCCGGAAGACCAATACACTCCAGTCAAGGAATGCCTGGTGGACGGCTGAAAACTCCTCGTTATCGAGTGGTTTGGCAAGATCAACCCCCAGTATTTCTGCGCCAAGATGGGGTGTGATGGGTACTATTTCCATATTACTCATACTTGCTCTCCTAATCTTTAAACTCAAAATCTTTAAACTCAAATTCGGAATGACTTCAACCGATCATACCGCAGATCATTGACAATGGCGCACCCAGCCTGGGCAGGTTAACCCTGCACCGTGATATAACTCGGATTCCAACCGCCATTCCTCAATGTAGCCGTAAAGCTCGGCCGTCAACATCTTCCGGACTTGCAACACCCAACAATTTTGATAACGTCGTCGCAATATCGACAGTATAAGCCTCGACGTCCGTGGTACCCGGTGTAATGCCCATGCCAAAGAACACCAGTGGTACATTTCGATCATAACTGTAGGGAGATCCATGTGTTGTGCCCGCATCCCGGATAATGCAGGTGCGATGCGGCTGAATAAAAAAATCCCCGCTTTTTCCTTCTACAAATGAATTTCGATAGAGACGTGCTATTTCTCCATCATCACTTTCAATTTCGTCCAGCGTCCAGGTTCTTTCTATGACTTCCTCAGACTCCAGCATTTCCCTTACCCCGGCGATGATTTCAGCCACATCTAACCCCAGTTCCTTTGCGTAACGGTGATTAACACTGATCTGGGAATCTGCAAGTTTTACGAGGTCATCCGGATTACCCAGGGGGAAAGTAAAGCGACTGTAAACATACCAATAGAATCGAAACATAAACCCGTAAACCCCAGCACGGCCAGAATCGGCGGGGCATTGCAACCTGCCATTCTCTTTCGCCCACTCCGGAAGTTCGGCAACGCCATGATCTGCAGTTAAGACAACAACATAATTCGCACTACCGACGGTCGTATCCAGAAACGACAGGAATTCACCCAGTTTTTCATCGATATTGCGTAATGTATCTTCAGATTCAGCACTAAACGGCCCATACAGATGCCCGACCGTATCAGTTGCAGAAAGGGCAATGGCCAGCAGGTCTGTGCTGCCACGCTGGCCCAACTTCTCCTGCTGCACGATGTTGGCGGCAAGTTCAAACGAAAAGCTATCGATATAGGGGGATTGGTAAACCTGGCTACCCACATCCTGCCAATCGCCGCTCGCTAGTGGATGGCCACTGGTATTACCCAGTTTTTCATCTTCACCAGGATACTGATCAGCCCTGTTGCTACCAGCGCTATGTAACCAGGTTGCTGGCAGGGTAGAGAGAAACCCATCGGTCAATGGATCAAGGCCATTAAAATCGACAATATAACCCGGCAATTTGTCAACGTAGTAACGACTGGTCGTAAACATACCCAATGTGGCATCAAACCAATAAACACCATCTGCTTTATGACCCGCCATGGTGATGGTTGCCCGGTCTTTACCGCCTACTGCATAAACACGGCTGTGTTCATCGCTACTTTTCAGCCAGTCACCGAGTGTCGTCACCAACAGATTTCTTGGCGAGCGATTGATATCCCTGCCGATTACCTGGTAAGCCGGATCCTCATCCGCAACACAGTATCGTGACTCCCAGCCTTGCCTGGCAATGTACACATTGCCGGGAATACCCGCTTTCCCCGGGTTTGTACCAGTGAGCATCGCTGCATGACCGGGACAGGTCGTGCTGATGCCGTGATTCAATTTAGCCTCGGCAAAGACCCTGCCTTCTTTCACCAATCGACCCAGGCCTCCTTCAAACGAGTCATCCAGCCGGTCGCGCCGTAGCTGGTCAATCGCGATCACCACCACGAGGGCAGGTTTTTTAACAAGATCTTTGTCAGGTTCTTCAACAGGGAAACTGAAAACCAGGGAACCTGGCACCAGGGCAAAGAAAAAATATAGAACTTTTAGCACAACTTTTAGCACAACTTTTAGCACAACATTTAGCACGACTTTTAGCACGACTTTTAGTACAACCTTTGATACAACCTTTGATACAACCTTCTAATACAACCTTCTAATACAACCTTCTAATAACATTCACGATCAAACCCACTACAGCGAAACCTTCTTACCCAAGTTACCACACA
>Ga0114950_10000100_pt1 | contig 47140 bp, 48 predicted proteins | sample N075metaG_FD_83503 | JGI IMG/M metagenome (GOLD analysis project Ga0114950, IMG submission 83503) | Deep subsurface microbial communities from Kermadec Trench to uncover new lineages of life (NeLLi) - N075 metaG | ecosystem: Environmental > Aquatic > Marine > Ocean trench > Sediment | place...
CAGCTCCTTCCTGTTCGGCAACACCAACAGCCTTTTCAACAGCTTTTCAGAGCACGGGGTTGATGTGACGTTCGTGGACGCAACTGATGTCGACGCGGTAGCGGCAGGGATCAACGAACGGACCCGGCTGGTGTTCGTCGAAACCATTGCCAATCCACGCACGCAGGTCGCAGCACTCGAGGAGATTGGCGCGCTGTGTGCCGGGCGAGGGTTGGTGTATGTGGTAGACAACACCATGACGTCTCCCTACCTGTTTCAGCCCAAGGCGGTGAATGCGAGCCTGGTGGTCAACAGCCTGACTAAGTACATCGGCGGCCACGGTAACGCCCTGGGCGGGGCCATCACCGAGATGGGGCAATTCGACTGGGCGACGTTCGACAACATCTATGACACCTACAAGACGGGTGACCCCGAAAAGTGGGCCATCACTCAGATCAAAAAGAAGGGGCTGCGCGATTTCGGGGCGACGCTGGCGGCAGAAGCCGCGCACCACCTCGCCGTGGGCGCCGAGACCCTCGCGCTGCGCATGGAACGCCAATGTGCCAACGCATCGGCCTTGGCCGGGTTGTTAGACCAGCATGCCAAGGTCCAGGCGGTATACTTTCCGGGTCTGGAGCACCATCCCCAGTACCAGCGGGCGAAAGACCTGTTTCGGCATCCCGGCGCGGTGTTCAGCTTCGAGCTTATCGCCGGCGTCGACATCTGGGCATTCATGAGCGGTCTGAGCGTCATCGTGAAGTCGAGCAACCTCGGCGACAATCGTACGCTGGCGATACCGGTCGCGCACACGATCTACTACGAGATGGGGCAGGAACGTCGAGCCAGCATGGGCATTGAAGATTCGTTGATCCGCATCTCGGTGGGCATCGAAGAAGCCGACGACCTGCTAGCGGACCTGGAAAACGCGCTCGGATAGGGAGGCGGGAACGTCGATGGAGAGGCTCAAAGGCAAGGTCGCAGTCATTACCGGCGGCGCCGGGGGAATTGGCATGGCGGCCGGAAAGCTTTTCGCAGCCGAAGGTGCGGATGTGTTGCTCGCCGACCTGAACGAGAGCGCATTGCAGGATGCTGTTCAGAGCATCGGCAGCAACCGTGTGAGCTGCTTTGTCGTAGACGTCACCAAAGCCGGCGACAATGAAGCGATGATCGCTTGTGCGGAAGAGCGCTATGGTGGGGTGGATGTCATGTTGGCGAATGCCGGCATCGAAGGCGAGCTTGCGCCCATCGTCGACTACGACGAAGCAAGCTTTGATCAGGTCCTGGGCGTAAACGTAAAAGGCGTGTTCCTCGGCTTGAAATCGTCGATCCCGGCGTTGGCCAGGCGCGGCGGGGGCAGCATCGTGATTACTTCTTCTGTCGCCGGAGTTTCCGGCGGCCCTGGTATGTCGGCTTACGTCACGAGCAAGCACGCCGTGATCGGTTTGATGCGCTCGGCTGCCAGGGAGTGTGCGGGGCAGAACATTCGGGTGAACACGGTCAACCCATCGCCGGTGGAAACCCGAATGATGCGTAGCATCGAGGACATGATGCCGGGCGAGTCGGAGCAGGCGAAGGAACTTATGCAGGCGCGTATTCCCTTGCAGCGCTACGGCGAGCCCGAAGAGATTGCCAAGGTCATGTTGTTCCTCGCAAGCGACGACAGTTCGTGGGTAACCGGCTCGGTATATATGGCGGACGGAGGCCAGACGGCCTGACAGACAAGGTGAAACAAGCACTTCTAGAAACCAACCTCGGACTGCCCAATCGACGTTCGGGCAAAGTGCGCGATCTCTACGATGTCACTCTGGAGGGTGGCCAACCTGCACTGCTGATCGTCGCTACGGACCGGATCAGTGCGTTCGATGTTGTGATGAGTAACGGTCTCCCGGGCAAGGGCATTGTGCTCACCCAGATATCGAAGTTCTGGTTCGACCATTTTTCTGCAGAGATCGACCATCATCTTTTGTCGACCGACGTGGCCGATGTACCGGGGCTCACCGATGCCGAAAGGCTACAGCTCGCCGGGCGCATCATGCTCTGTCGTAAAACCGAGGTGGTGCCCATCGAGTGCATTGCCCGCGGCTACATCACGGGCAGCGGCTGGAAGGACTATCAACGTACGGGTGCCGTGTGCGGCATCACGCTTCCCGATGATTTGCGCAACAGCGATCGGCTCGCTGAGCCTCTGTTTACACCATCCACCAAGGCGCACAGTGGTCACGATGAGAACATCAGCTTCGATCAGGGCGCTGAGGTTGTGGGCCGCGAGTTGATGCAGTGGCTTTGTGAGACGACCCTGTGGTTGTATTCCAAAGCTCGCGACTACGCGCTCGAGCGTGGCATCATTCTGGCCGACACCAAATTCGAGTTCGGTCGCTTGCCTGGTCAGAGCACCGTGTTGCTCATCGACGAGATCTTTACTCCCGACAGCTCGCGCTTCTGGCCCGCCAATGAGTGGGAACCGGGGTCGGAGCAACCGAGCTTCGACAAACAGATCGTGCGCAACTACCTGGAAACCGTCGTTGCGGCGGGTCAATGGGACAAGACTCCGCCCGGGCCGATGCTGCCTGAGGAGGTCGTAGAAAACAGCATCAACCGCTACCTGCAAGCCTACGAGTTGCTCACCGGCTCGAAACTCGAGCTTTAGCAGCATGAAATACGTGATGCCGGAGCGTGGTACCGATTGGCCCGTGCTCAAAAAGGAGATGATCGAGCGAGGCGCCAACGATGCTAAGTGGCGCGAAGGCAAGACGGCGGTGTACGTCTTTAACGCAGGCGAGGACGTGGCGCGGGTGCAGAAAGAAGCCTACACCCTGTACATGTCCGAAAACGGCCTCGGGCCATTGGCGTTTCCAAGCCTTAAGCAGATGGAGGACGAGGTCATCGGCATGGGGTTGTCTCTGCTTCACGCGCCCGACGACGCAGCCGGCACGATGACCTCGGGCGGCACCGACTCCATCACCATGGCGGTGAAGACCGCGCGCGACTACGCCGTGAGCCGTCGCGGCGTAAACATTGCGAATGCCAACATCGTCGCCCCCTGGTCGGCTCACCCGGCATTCGACAAGGCCGCTAGTCTCATGAGCTTGGGCATCCGTCGGATTCCGGTGGGTGAAGATCTGTTGGCTGACAGCCAGGCCATGGAGAGCGCGGTCGATGGCGACACCATCATGCTCGTAGGTTCGGCGCCGAGCTTTCCCTACGGGCTGATCGATGACATCCAGGCGCTTGGACGAATCGCCGAGTCCCAGGGCGTGTGGCTGCACGTCGATGCCTGTGTGGGCGGCTACATTGCGCCCTTTGTGCGCATGAATGGCGCCGACATTGCCGCGTTTGACTTCGCCGTTCCGGCGGTGACGTCCATGTCTGCCGACCTGCACAAGTATGGCTACTGCGCCAAGGGTGCCTCCACGGTATTTTATCGCAGCGAGGAGTTGCACCGCTACATGGTGTTCGATTACAGCGACTGGCCTGGTGGGCGGATGATCACCCCGACTCTGGCTGGCACCCGCCCAGGGGGGGCGATATCCGCAGCATGGGCGGTGATGAACTATCTGGGCGTCGAGGGTTACAAGTCCAAGCAAAAGCTCGTGACCGATGCGCGGGAAACGATCGAGGTCGGGGTGAGGGAACTCGGTTTTTCGGTGCTCGGGGAGCCGCAGCTCGGCATCGTGGCGTTCGCTCATGCGGACGTCGATGTGTTCGCCGTTTACAGGTCTATGTACCGTAAGGGCTGGTTTGCCAGCTTGACGACCCACCCCAAGGCGCTGCATCTCATGCTGTCGCCGTTCCACAAGCAGGTCACGCAGGCCTATCTGCACGATCTGAAAGCGTCCGTTGACGAGGCCCACGCGGCACATCCGGACGCTGAATTCGAGGCCAGATACAGCTGATGCGCGTTCGCGCTCAATTCTAAGGCTGTGTCGAAGTTGTGTTGCCGATCACGGTCGGGGTTTATATGAACCTCTATACTGGTTTTGTAGCTGCATAAAGCCAGGCGCAATCGTCAGAGTTATATGGATCTACTAAAATGATTTGTGGATTTATATGAAACTATGCATAATTACTCGGCGTGCTCGTCCGTAGGTTTATACAGATCTTAAAAACCTGATAAAGAGTTTATATGCCTAGAATGTCGAAATCGTACAGCCTCCTCAGCGACGCTGCGGTGGGCTGTCTTGGGGATCTTGGCATGCGGCTGAAAGAGGCCCGGCTGCGCCGCAACTGGACCCAGGAGCAGACCGCGGCCAAGGCCGGGTTGTCGGAGAGCTCGGTTAAAAAGGTCGAAGCGGGATCCCCACGTATCACCATGGGTGCGTACCTGTCATTGCTGGACGTCTTCGGCATGCCCGCCGCCTTTGATCGGGTGATGGCGCCCGGGGAGGACACCCTGGGTGAGGCGCTCAGCCGCAACGCAACAAGGCAACGGGCACGACAGGCGCGCTCGAGCGCAGATGAGTGGGAGATCTGATGTCCGAGAAGCTGTTCGTTCATGCCGATCTGGGTGATGGTAAGAAGGTGCTCGTCGGGCAGCTGCTGCTCGACGAGAGCAGGGGCCGCTTCAAATACGCCAAGGCGTATCTGGATAACATCAATGCGTTTGCCCTGGATCCGATTAACTTGCCGCTCAACGGTGAAGTTCATGAAAACCCCCGTACCCGGGACACGCCGGGCGTGTTCGGCGTGCTTATCGACGCGGGGCCGGATGAATGGGGTCGCCGTCAGTTGACCAAGACCCGCGTGCCGCCGCCGGTGACCAACATCGAGTTTTTGCTGGCCGCGAGCGGGGAAGGGGTTGGCGCCCTGCACTTCACCGCCCAGATTCAGGACAAGCCCAAGCCCACGCCGCCCCGACCGTTCGAGAATCTGGTGCACCTGCAACAGATCGCCGATGACATCGAATCGGGACGGGAAGTGGATCAGAGCCTGGAACCTTACTTTTTCCACGGCAGTGGCCTTGGCGGCGCGCGGCCCAAGACGCTCATTGAGCATGAGGGGCGCAACTGGATAGCCAAGTTCAATCGGGACATCGACCTGGTGGACATGTGCAAGGTGGAGTGGGCCTCCATGCGCATGGCAGGTGAGGCCGGTATCGAGGTCCCGGACGTGGAACTCACCGAGACTGCGCGCGGCCCGGTGGTGCTCGTCGAGCGTTTCGATCGCTCAGCCGATGAGCAACATCATCTGGTCTCCGTTGCGAGCCTGATCAACAAGTTCGACATCACTCAGTTCGACGAAGCGGCCATGTCTTATCCAGGCATCTTTCAGCTGGGCAACCGCATTGGCACGAGTACCGTGGATCTGGCCGAGCATATGTTTCGACGCATGCTGTTCAACATCGCTATCGGCAACACTGACGATCACCTTCGCAACCACGCGTTCTACAAGAAAGCGGCAGAAGCTGAGTATTTGTTGACGCCAGGCTACGATATCGTTCCCAACACGGGCTTGCAGGGGTCACACGCCATCGCGTTGGGGTCATTTGGCAGCACGCCCAGCCGCGACAACATCGAAGCCGCCGCGCACCGCATGGGCATCGAGCGACCGCGCGCGGTCAGGATTTCCAGCGAGGTACTTGCGGTCACCGAGTGCTGGCGGGAGTTCATGAAGCAAGCCAACGTGGTCGATTCCGATATTGCGATCCTCGAGCGATGCTTTGCGTATCAGAAGGTCGTGAAGGAGTTTGTCGATGTGAAGGTTTGATGCGCGCTAATTTTGATGCGCACCAATCCAATAAGGGTCGACCCAATGAGGGTCGACGTTCGTTTTTTTAAAAATCGAGAAGTCCACTGGATCACCGGGAACGGCGACATCCTGCTTTTGGGCTGCTAAAGTTCGGCACGAAGACAATCGGGAACGGGGATTTACGATGCAAGATGTGGAAACCCATCGTTTTGCGATGGATGGGAAGGATCCGCGGAATTTGCGCGGCGATCCGATCACTCAGGACCGATATTACAGCCGCGAGTTCATGCAGCAGGAGTGGGATCACCTTTGGACCAAGATCTGGCACATCGCTGGCCGCGAGAACCAGCTCAAGGAACCGGGTGACTACATCGTCCACGATTTCATGCATGAATCGGTCATCATCGTCATGCAGCGGGATCGGACCCTCAAAGGCTTCTACAATGCGTGCGGCCACCGCGCGGCGCGCCTGGTCTGGGGAGATGGCGCGCAGGACAGCTTCTCCTGTCCGTATCACAACTGGAAATGGGGCATCGACGGCGTTTTGGAAGACTGCCCGGACCGCGACGATTTCCCCCAGGGGGACCCGGTCGGCAAGCGCAAGCTGGTGGAGGTCCGCGTCGATACGTGGGCCAGCCTCATCTGGTACACCATGGATTCCGGAGCGCCGGCGCTGATGGACTATCTGGAGCCCGTGCCAGAACTCTACAAGAACCATCAGTTCGACAAGACGGTACGCGTCCAGTGGATCAGGGTCGAACTGGAGTGCAACTGGAAGTTCTGGTCGGACAACTTCAACGAGTCCTACCACACCCGCAACGTCCATAAGCAGGTGCCGCCGATCATCGACCAGGATCACTTCACCTCGCGCTACGAGATGTATCCCATGGGCCACGCACGCATCATTCAAATGGGCCGCCCTTCGTTGCGCGACCGGGTGGCCGAAGGCGAGCACCATCCCTTCGACGACGCGCTGCGCGCCTGGGACATCGACCCTGACGCCTATCCTGATTACGAGTCCAAGGCGATGCAGGGCTGGCTAGACCTGAAGGCCGCCAAGCGCAAGCTGTGGAAAGAAAAGGGCTATCTGCACTACGAACACCTCACGGACGAGGAGCTGACCGAAAGCCCGTTTCAGACCATCTTCCCGAATATCGCGTTTGGCGCTTCGGCAGATGGATTCGGCATGTTCCGCTGGGAACCGCATGCGAATGACCCGGAGAAGTGCTACTTCGACCTGTGGTCCATGTCCTATCCGGTTGCGGGGATGGAAGACTATGTGCACCGTACCGCCCAACGTGCATTGAAGTTCGAGGAGGCCGAGTACGATTTCCGCGAATATGACAATGGCCAGGGGGTGCTCGATCTCTCCGACCAGGTTGTTTTCCAGGACTGGCAGCTGAACGCACCCATGCGGGCCGGCTGGCGCTCGCGTGGCTATCAGGAGCCTTATCTGGCCGCTCAGGAAACTCGCGTCCGCCGGTTCCACGAAGTCCTCAACGATTATCTGGCGGGCAAACCTCCGGGCCGGTGACCGCGCGGTCGGGGATCATGATCAGCTAGGCTTCAAGGAGCGCGCTCGCCCGTTTCTGCTCGGGGCCGTTGGTGCGTTTTCGGCGCATCGTTGCGCGTGTCCGTACGCGTGTCCGTATATGGACTGCGCCTCACGTTCACCCGAAGTTCGGCATCACCTTGCGGGCAAATAGATCCAGAGAGTCTTTCAACTCATCGGGCGTGTGCAGCCCTTGGGGGACGAGCAGATAAGCCTCGTCGATGGGTACAGCTTTCGACACGGCGTCGATCCGTTTGTTTAACGTATCGGGAGATCCAACCAGGACTTCCGGCATGCCCTGACCGAAGGGCGTTGCCCAGGTTTTCCAGAACCACTGCATGTCTTCGAAAAGCTTTTGGGCTTTCGCATCCGTTTTCGCGCATATCGTGATTCCACCCCAACATGCCTGGTCACCCGGCTTGACGTCGTGGCCGTGCAATTTCGCTTCTTCCTCCCATTCTTTCCACAGCAACTGCAGGAATGCTGTGTCACCAGCCAGCACGATGGGGCGACCACGATATTTAGCCCAGAACTTTGCGGTCCTCAAACTCGCCGAAAATCCACCATACAGCGGAATCTCCTTCTGGTAGGGTTTGGGCGCGATCCCTACTTTCGATATACGCATGTCGCTGTCCACGCCGCTGCCATAGTCTACGTAAACGGGATGTTCGTGCGGGTTGACGAAGTCACGTGGTGGAAATTGCCAGTATTTGCCGTCGTAGGAGAACGTTTCGGATTTGAGCGCCTGGACGACGATGTCGACGAACTCGGCAAAGTACTCACGGTTTGTCGCATCTTCCTCGGTGTTGGCGTTCCAGGGGCCTACAGCCACCAACTCGGGCTTCACCTTGTAGTTTTCCACCCAACGTGCCTGATAGCCGCGTACCAGGCCGACGCCGAACCGTCCTTCCAACATATGATCCAGAGTGGCTATTTTCTCAGCCGTCATGAGCGGATTGTTTACGGTTGAAACGAAACCGCACGTGAGTATCCGCATCCGTTTCGTATGCTGACCGAGCCACATCGCCATCAGGCAGGGGTCGTTTGATATCTCAAATCCCTCGATTTGCAGGTGGTGCTCCGGATGGCCGAACGCGTAGTAGCCGGCTTCGTCGGCGAAGCTGACGAGATCGCCAAGCTCGGTGAGCATGCGGTGATACAGTGCCGGGTTGCACCCCGCCATACCGGCCTCGAGTTCCGCGCGGCGCCCGATGGTGCAGAAAACGAACAGTCCAAATTTCATGTTGCCTCGAATGGCTGGCGGCTTGCGATAATCAGTCGTGAGGATGCACCCGAAGGGCTAGCGGTGCCAGCAATAGTCCCCGGCGCCGGTCAGCCGTTGGTTGAGCCGAGCCCAAGTCCGCCATCGACCGCCAGCACCGCGCCGGTGGTCCATTCGGCTTGAATCAGATAGGCCATGGCTTCGGCTATCTCCCCTTCAGTGCCGATGCGTCCGAGGGCGTGCATGGAGGCCATGCCTTCGATGCGGGCACGGGCGTCTTTATCCGACAGCAATCCCGCACGCTGATAGATCTCTGTAGGAACCGCGCCGGGCACCACGCAGTTGACCCTGATGCCCTGTTCTCCAAGCTCGGCTGCCAGCACCCTGGTCAGGGTTTCCAGCGCGCCCTTGGTGGCGGCGTAAGGAGCCGCGCCCGGAAATGCACGGCGGGTGTGAATGCTGCCCACGAAAATTATCGCACCATCACGCTTGGCCAGCTCCGCAGTGGCAAGCCCGGACAGCAATATGCCGGCGACGACGTTGCTGTGAAAGATGTCGAGCAGCGCCTGTTCGTCGAGCTCGGTGATTGCACCTCGATACATATTGCCCGCGTTGTTGATGAGCGCGTCCAGGCCGCCACCGTGGGCAACGGCTTCATCGATCATGCGTTTTCGATCGGCGGCTATGGTCACGTCGCCGACCACCGCGTGCGCCGTTTCTCCGATCTGCTGGCGTACCTCATTCAGACGATCTTCGCGGCGCGCACAAATCGTGACCACGGCACCCCGTTGTGCGAAGTGGCGGGCTGCCCCCGCGCCAATTCCGGAGCTGCCGCCCGTGATCAGAATCGACATGCCCTCGAGTGCTTTCACTCTTCTTCCCCAACAAGCCAAGTCACGGCTTGCTTGAGGAACTGTGCGTGCTGGGCGCACTCGAGTGAGGTTTTGTCGTGAGCGAGCGCCGAATACAGCACCCTGCCGCTTTCCACTTCGTGGGCCCAGGATATCGGCTGCCAATCGCCACCGGGAACGCGACCCTCCAGCAGCACCTGGCTGTTGGTTTCGATTGCCAGGGCATGGTAGACCTCGTCGTGCAGCGTAAATGCATCGAGATCCTTTGTGGCCGGGTGAGCCGACGCCGTGCGGACTTCAACCTCGCCAACGGGCGGGTGAAACGTCTCGCCCCAACGCCATGCGCCGCCAAGCAGCCTGGGAAACTCATACCAGGTATCGAAACAGATGCTGGCTGTGTGCAGGCCGAGCATGGCGCCGCCGTCTTCAACGAAATCCTGGATGGTGTCGGCGTGAGCTTCGGAGAGCTCGAACGCCCACTCGCGAAGGAACGGCGCGTACTTTTCGTCATTCAGCATTTGCCAGCGCAGTGCATACAGCGTGAACATGTCGGCGGTTTCGAGCTCCGCCACCGCCTCGTCCACGTCGGCGGTGATCACGCTCTGGATGCCGAGTTCGGCGAACAGCTCCGCGAGCACCGGTGCCGCCTCCTCGAACGGGTGGTAGATCCCACCGATGAGCATGACGTTGCGCATTGGGTTCTGGCCTCAGTCGCGCGGCAGGTGCTTGAGCAGCGTGTGGATTACGCCGCCGTCCACGACCAGCTCGTGACCGTTGACGTACGAGCCGGCTTCGGAGTCGAGGAAGGCGACCGCGTTGGCGACGTCTTGGGCGGTGCCCAGACGGCCCACGGGAACCGCCGCGCTGCGGGCTGTGCGGATCTTGGCATTGGCATAAATCGGCTCCGACATGCCCGCATCGATGAATCCGGGGCAAACGGAGTTTGCACGGATGCGGCGATCGCCGAGCTCTACCGCCAACTGTCGCATCAACTGGCGGACCCCGGCCTTAGCCGCGGGATAGGCGCCCGAACCTGGCGCCGGGGTGCGATCGTTGATCGAAGTGATGCTGACGATGTGATCGCCGGCGCTCATGCGCTGCACGGCTTGGCGGCTGGCGATATAGCAGCCGATGAGATTGACGGTGATTACGCGCACGAAATCGTCCAGGCTTTCTTCGATCACCGGTCCGAAATGCACGATCCCGGCATTGTTCACCAGCAGATTTGGCGCCGTTCCGAATGCGTCGAGTGCAGCGTCGATGCTTTGTGCATCGGTGACGTCGGCCACCAGCGCCATTGCGCCCTCGAGTTCCCCAGCCACCGACTCGGCATTTTGCGCGTTCAGATCCAGCACGCCGACGATATAGCCGGCAGCGGCGAGCTTCGCGGCAATGGCCCGGCCGATGCCGTGCCCCGCCCCGGTCACCAGTGCGCGTCGTGTCGTCATGAGTTCTCCCAGCGTATGCGAACGGGAAGCCTGCCCCAGTTAGGACGTGATGTCTCTCCGTCAGGCACTGGAGGATCGTCGGGATCGAAGGTTGCTCCAAGATCGGCGATGAAGTGCCGGGTCAGCAGGGTGACGGTGCCGTATTGATGGTTGTCCGGATCGGTATCCACACCCGGCGGAAGTCCAGCGTCGATGTCTCTGCCCAGGCAGTTGTGCACGCCGATGCCGAAGGTCAGGCCAAAGCGGTTGGCGCGCTTGTCGTTGACTGTGCGGTCCGGGCGGAACGCTTCGGCGTCGTCGCCGAAAACCTTCGCATCGCGGTTTGCCGCTGCAATATCGACGATGAGCCGGTCGGCGGGGTCGACATGCAGGCCCCAGTCGAAATCGAGAGCGTCCAGGGGTTGTCGCCAGGCGACGGGACTGGCGGGGTGCAACCGTAGTGCTTCGTGCACCGCACGCTGCATAGCGAGCGGGTCTGCCACCAGCGCGACGCGACGTGCGGCGTCGTTGCCGATCCACGTCAGCAACTCCCACAGCGCGTGGGCGAAGGCGTTGGCCGTACTGTGTGAGCCAGCTTGGAGGTAAAAGGCGATCTCTCTGGCCAGACCATCCTCATCGAGTTGCAGCTCGGCAAAGTTCGCCAACAGCACTGTGAGCATGTCACGGGGAAGGCTTGCTTCATCAAGCCGCCCGTTTTGATACGCGTCGAGCAATTCCTGGCGCCGAGCGATAGAGGGGTTCAAAAACAGCTCGCGATACTCCGCCAGGGCCGCACGGACTTCAGCGCGGACCTCGTCGTGGTTGCGGGTGGAGTGCACCAGGGTGGCACCCTCGCCGAACGTTCCGGTGAGCCTCTGCAGGGTGGCCGTGGTTTGTGAATCGGTGTCCCGGTCGATGCCGGCAAAATCGGCCGTCAGGTTCATGGACACTGAACGGCCGAAGGCCAGCGCGTCGATCAACGGCTCGCCGCGCAAGGGTGCAAGCGTCGCCCGCAGTGTTGCCGGAAACACTTCTCGCTCGTAGTAGCGGGCGTAGTCTCGCTTGAACACCGTGAGGGCGAGATGCCGGCGATCGACGTGCTGGCGTCCATGCAAGGTGAGCAGTACCCCCTTCATGATGACATCGCCTGCGTCGTACAGGGATTGTCGCAGGTGCGGATTGCATAGCACCTGGTGAGCCTGGCGGTAGTCGGTGATGTGAGCTTCCATATCTATGGGAGTATCAGCCGAAGGTAACCGGATAGGTCGCCCAGAGGTCACGAGCGGTGGTCGTGTCCTTTTTCGGCTCGGTCCCCGGTGTTGGCCGCGCTTTGTGATCAAGCAGAGTGCGAACGATCATTGCAATCGTGCCGAAGTGATGCTCGTCCGGATTGGTATCGGGCTTTGGCAACGATCCGGCGGCGAGGTTGAGGCCGAGGCACGCATGCATGCCAAGCCCGAACGACAGGCCGTAGGGCGAAACCTTGCCAACGAGCGTCCGGTACGGGTCGAAGCTCGCTGCGTCGGCGCCAAACACGTCCGGGTCGCGATTGGCCTTCTGCAGGCTGATGTTGACCGCCGTACCGGTTTCAACATCGGCCCCGCCCAGACGCATGGGACACAACGCGCGGCGTGCCGCTACCGGGCTTGATGGGTGCAGGCGGATCGACTCGTGGACCGCGCGCTGTACGAACAGCGGGTCGTCCTCGAAGTGCTGCCAATCTTGCGGGTGCGCTGCACACCAGGTGAATATTTCGTGCATCACGTGGCCGAGGGTGTGAATCGATGTGTGGGCTCCGGCAAGGGAAAAGAATGCCATCTCCCGGAGGCGCACGTCTTCGGCCAGCTGCACGGCATCCTGATTTTTGAGCAACGCGGTGAGGACGTCGCGCGGCAGGTGCTCTTCGGCGAGTTTCCCGGCCGCAACCCGTTGCAGCAGGTCCTGCCGACGCGCCACCGATGGGTTGACGTAGTCGGATTGGAACCGTTCGAGGGCCATGAGCGCCGCCTGCCTGATTGCGTCACGGTCCTGCGTCGAGTGCGCAATGATGGCCGTGCGGCTGAAAGAGCGCAGCATGTCGATCAGTTGAGCGGTCTCTTCGGGCGATCTGCTGGGCCGGTCGATGCCGGCAAAGTCTGCGGTGAGGTTGACCATTACGCGGTAGCCGAAATCGATGATGTCCATTTCGCCCGTGCTTAAGAAGGGTGCGATGGTCTCTTCCAGGGTGCGGGGAAACACCTCGTGCTCGTAGTAGCGGAAGAAGTCCCGGCGAAAAACCTGTGTCTCGATGTTGCGACGCGTGCGATGCTCATCGCCGTGCAGATTCACCAGCACGCCATTCATGATCACAGCACCCTCATCGTAGAGTGCCTGGCGCAGATCCTTCTGCTTCAGAGCGTCACTGGCGGCGTGATAGGCGTCGATGGTAACGGCGGTCAAGTCTGTCTTTCCTGCCAGAGCAGCGGTTGCGTAGAGTAGACGGAGACCCGCCACCCGGGTATGGGCCTGCGTTCCGGCATAGGCGGCAGCTCGAGCTCGCAACCGTTCAGGAATACACGCTCGATGTTGGCCTTGTCCCCCAGGATGGTGACGTCTTCGGAGGGATCACCATTGACCACCAGCAAATCCGCGAGGCGGCCGACCTCTACGGCGCCTGTCCGGCCGTCGAGGCCGATGGCACGACCGCACTCCGAGGTCGCGGCACGTAGCGCCTCGAGCGGCGAGAACCCGATGTCGCGCACGAATACTTCCATCTCGCGATAATGCCACTCGCCACAGGGGGTGAGCGAGAAACCGGTTTCGCTCCCGCACAGCACGGGCACGCCGGCCTCATAAGCCCGGCGGATCATGCCTGCGCTGTCGGCGATCTCGCGGCGGAAGATCTCCCGCAAGGCTGGGTCAGCGCCCACGCGGTGGCCGTAGTCGGCCAGATTCGCCTGAAAGGTGAACGTGGGCACAATAGGCACCTTATGCTCGATAACCGTTTCCAGTGTTGGCTCGTCCATGAAGGTCGCGTGAAGGATCATGTCGAAACCGGCACGAACCGAGTCGGCAATGCTCTTGGCGTTGCGACAGTGACCCACCACCGGAATCCCCAACTCATGGGCGGTATCACAAACCAGCTTCAACTCAGCGTATGACCAGGCCTGGATCTCGCCTTTGACCTTCTGTCGCGGAATGAGCCCCGTCACGTGTACCTTGATCCAGTCGACACCGGTTTTTGCCTGCCGGCGTACCTCGGCGACGATCTCGTTGGGGTTGGCTACCACCCGGGCATAGCCGATGCGCCCTTCAGCGGGGATCAACCTTCCCGCGGTACCACCCACAGATGTGAGCAGCGCATTGCCGCCGGTCGCCATGCGCGGCCCCGGCACGATGCCGGCTTCTATGGCGTCGCGCAGATCGACGCCCAGATCGAAGAGGCAGTCTGCGTCGAAAAATCCGGTCACTCCGGCACGCAGCATCTTTTGCACGTTGTGGGCTGCGATGAGGGCGCTTAAGCCTTCGCGGCGATGGAAGAACATTTCGTCGTTGGAATGAGGTTCGTCCAGGGTGACGTGGCAGTGCGCATCGATGAGCCCGGGCATCACGGTTTTGCCGGTGACGTCGATCACGTTCGCGTCTGTTGCGCTGACCTCGCTCACCTCTCCAACAACGGCGATCTCATCGCCCTCGATCAGCACCGAGCCGTGAAACGGCTCGTTGCCGAGCCCGTCGATGATGCGTGCGTTGCTCAGGAGCGTTTTCATATGCCCTGCTCTGTGATTACGCGCCAGACTTTTTCAGGTGTCGCAGGCATGTCGAACTCCTTGACGCCCAGGGCGTCCGTGATCGCGTTGATCACGGCGGGTGGTGCACCGATGGCGCCAGCTTCGCCGCAGCCCTTGATGCCCAGGGGGTTGGAAGGTGAAGGCGTGCTGGTAAAGCCTACCTTGAGGTCGGGCAAATCGTCGGCGCGCGGCAGGCAATAGTCCATGAACGAACCGCTCAAGAGCTGGCCGTACTCGTCATAAACCGTGTTCTCCAGCAGCGCCTGGCCGATGCCCTGAGCGATGCCGCCGTGCACTTGACCTTCCACCACCATGGGATTGACCAGGGTTCCAAAGTCATCCACGGCGGCGTAGGCGACGATGTCGACAACCCCGGTGTCCCGATCGATCTCTACTTCACACACGTGGCACCCGGCGGGGAAGGTAAAGTTCGGTGGGTCAAAAAAACAACCTTCCTTCAAGCCCGGCTCGATATCGGTGGTGGGAAAGCGATGCGCGGTATAGGCGTTCAGGGCGACTTCAGCGAACTGCAGGCGCTGATTCGACTGCGGGCTTGAAAACTCGCCGTCTTCGAACGCCACGCTCTGCTCCGAGACTTCAAGGAGATGCGCGGCGATGCGCTTGGCCTTGGCCTCGACCTTGTCGCAGGCAATGGAGATCGCCGACAAACCCACCGGGCCCGAGCGCGAGCCGAAGGTGCCCAATCCGAACTGCACCTTGTCGGTATCGCCGTGGATGATTTCGACGTCGTCGACTTCGATGCCGAAACGGTCCGCCACCAGCTGTGCGAAGGTCGTCTCGTGGCTTTGGCCGTGGCTGTGACAGCCGGTGAGAACTTCGACGCTGCCCGTGGGATTTACCCGCACCTCGGCGGACTCCCACATGCCGAAGCCGGAACCCATCTTGGCGAGCTTGGCGGAAGGTCCAATCCCTGCGGCTTCGATGTAGGCACCGATACCGAAACCACGCAATTTGCCGGCCGTCTTCGATGCCTCGCGGCGTGCGGCAAAACCTTCCTTGTCCATCAACCGCAACGCTTCGTCCAGGGTTGCTTGAAAGTCGCCGGTGTCGTATTCCATCTCAACCGGTGTAGCGTAGGGGAAGCTGCGAATGAAGTTACGGCGACGGAGCTCGGCCGAATCAATATCCAGTTCCCGCGCCGCTTGCTCCACCAGCCGCTCGACCACGTAGCCCGCTTCCGGACGCCCGGCGCCGCGATAGGCGTCTACGGGCACGGTGTTGGTGTAGCGGGCGATCACGTTGGCGTAAATTGCGGGTATCACGTACTGCCCGGATAACAAGGGAGCATACACGTATGTAGGAATCAGCGAGGCGGAGGAAGACAGATAGGCTCCCATGTTCGCCTCGGTGTGTACCCGTAGTGCGAGAAATCGCGCATCTGCATCCAGAGCCAGCTCCGCTGTGGTCATGTGATCTCGGCCATGCGCATCGGTGAGGAAAGCCTCAGATCGGTCCGCCACCCACTTCACCGGGCGTCCGATTTCCCGGCTCGCCCACAGGCAAGCAACCTCTTCGGCATAGGTCATCGCTTTGGAGCCAAAACCACCGCCCACGTCCTCGGAGATGACCCTGATCTTATGCTCTGGCCCGAAGCCGATCGCCGCGGCAAGGGTCATCCGCAATCCGTGGGGAACCTGGCTGGAGATGTACAGCGTATATTGACCGGTGCCGGGCTCGTAGTCTGCGTTGAGTGCACGCGGTTCCATGGCATTGGGCACTAGACGGTTGTTGATGAGGGTGAGGCTCGTGACATGCTGCGCAGAGGCGAATGCCGCTTCGACGGCGGTGGCGTCGCCCAATTCCCAGTCGAAAGCCTGGTTGCGCGCAATCCCCTCGTGTATCTGTGGCGCGTCGGTGCGGCCAGCGGCAACGACGTCCACAGCGGCGGCCAGGTCTGCGTAGTCGACATCGACAGCGTCAACCGCGTCGCGGGCAACCTGGAGGCTTTCTGCCACCACCACGGCGACCGCGTCGCCGACGTAACGAACCTTGTCGCTGGCTAGAGCTGCGTGCTTGGTGGCGCACATCTCATCGCCGTTCCTAGAATGGATCATCCAGCCGCACGTGAGCGGCCCAAGGCCGCTCGCCGCGAACTCTCTGCCCGTGAGCACCGTGATCACACCGGGTATCTGCCGGGCGCGTTCAATGTCTATCGAGGCGATGGTGGCGTGGGCATGGGGCGAGCGCACGAAGGCTGCATAGGTTTGCTGCGGTAGAACCAGATCATCCGTGTAACGCCCGCGCCCCGTCAGTAGTCGCCGGTCTTCTTTGCGTCTTACCGACCTGCCAAACGCTCGCGGAACGAACTTCCCCGACACGGCGTCAGCTTATGGGGCTGACGGGGGCCGGCCTGGTATTCGCGAGACCGTGGGGTCGGATTCCTTGCAGATACCCGTCGATCACCACACTGTCGCGCTCGACCAATCCTGCCGGCATTGCTGGTGCTGCTTGGGCACGCCAATCTTTTGCGGTGCTCACCGTGTGATCTTCCGTTTTGCAGACGAAGCAACAAGAGTACTGCAAAACGCCTCCTAGGGATAAACGTCGAACAACCCCGTGAACCCATAAGGTTCGTAGGCGCCGATCACCAGTTGTTCCAGCACGCCCTTGCCGTGCTGGATACCGTCGGGTCCGTTCATCTCGGCGCTGCAGATGGCCTGGATATGGAAGTAGTCATGGTCTGCAGGCGAGATGTCGGCGAGATCGTAGACCTCGAATCCGGTGGCCAGCTCGCCTTTGTATTCGCCGTGGCCCCAATCCGGGTGCATGTAGCCAAGGCCGCGCATATAAAAGGTCTGCTGCGGGGTCAGGCGGATGTTCGTCTGCGTACCGTCCTCTTGGGTGAATTCGAGGCTGGCCGCTCGCGCAACGCGCGATCCCGACTGATAGTCCAGGTGGCTCGACACTGCGGCCATCTCTATGACCGGCGCGTCAGAACTGTCCGAGCTAACGATACGCCCCATGGCGTTCCAGGGCTTGCCGGTGGCGTCGGCGTTCAAATGGTAGAAGCTTGCGCAGTTGTCAAAATTCAAGGGCGCCCACAGCCAGAAGAACTGCGGATCTGAAGAATAGGGGTTCACCTGGGTATCGCGAGCGCCCACGCCACGGATGCCCCAGGAACGATCGCGGGTTCCCCAGATTTCATCCCGAGCGAGTTCAAAGCGCTCGCCGTTGACCACCAGCCAGCCGTCATAGGCGCCGTTCTGGGTCAGGCGCGTGTAATCCATGGACGTCATGGCGCCGATCCGGCGCGTGAAGCGGGGTTCCTCGATAGCCGGTGTCCGGGCGTTGAAACAGACGTCCGCCTCTATGCCGTTTTTCTCGTCCTGGCAGGTCACCCGCAGGACCTGCAACGGCTCGATGACCTCTATCTCGATGGGTCCAACGCGGGTGTCCAGACGTTCCATGTGCAGAACCTTCGATGCATGCACGTTGTACTGCTTGCCGCCGCTGATGACGCAGAACGCCGCGTCCATCACGTTCAGATGCGGGTAGACGCCCAGCGCTGCGGCGAAGAAAAGATCGCCCTCGCGATGGTAGCCGTTGAAGAAGTAACGATCGTAAAAGTTGCGATCGGTCCCGGAGTAAGCGATGGGTTCGGGAGTCTGATGGATGGGATAGTCGTCGGCTTTTGTTAACATCGGCGTTGTTTGAAGTGGGTGGAAAATCAGGTTACCGGTGGAATGGGACCGCTACAAGCGGCTGTGCAATCAACCCAACGTGGTCTCCAGATGGATGCTGGAGCAGACTCTGGAACTGCTATCGGGGAACGAAATCGCCGGGGCGTTGAGGGGCGCGCTTGCCTCGGAACCGCTGAAGAAGCCATCGGATCATCGCGGCGGCGAAGCTACTAACATGTACGTGCTCAACCTTTCGCCGGCTCAACTCGAGGTGATCGTGCGGCTGGTTCAATCTGCACGGGACGCCGAGGTAGTGACAAGTGAAACCAAGTTGCGCGGGCTTGGCGGGTTTGTGGAGGCGTGGGCGGAGTACTTGGATTGGGAAGACTCGCGCTCGGCCTAGTGCAAAGAAAAGATTCGCGCCCGTTCCTAACAATAGAAACATAAGGAGAACTTTATGAGCGATGACAAAGCTGTGGTGCTGGAGTTGATCGATGCGTTCAACAGCATGGATCTTGATCGGGTCGTCGCCTGTTTTGCCGATGGCGCCATCTATCACAACATTCCGATGCAGGCGGTCACGGGGCCGGAAGCCATCCGTCAAACCCTGGAGGGGTTCATGGGTAGCGCCAGCGAAGTTCAATGGGATTTGTTGAATATCGCCGTTCACGCGGGCGCGGTCCTGACCGAACGTGTAGACAAGTTCAAGATCAACGGCACTTGGATCGAGCTGCCGGTGATGGGTACATTCGAGGTAGCGGACGGCAAAATCAAAGCCTGGCGCGACTATTTTGACCTGGGTCAGTTCCAGGACCAGTTCGCTAAAGCCGCAGGTAACTGATAGCTACCGGACTACGCGCAGTGTTCTCTCGGCTGCTGATCTGTAACCGTGGGGCTGTTGCTCGTCGTGTCGTGCGCGCCTGTAACGAGCTTGGCGTGGCGAGCATCGTGGTCTATTCCGAGGCTGACGCGGGCGCTCCCTATCTGTCAGAGGCAGGTGAAGCGATAGCGCTGCCGGGTAATCGGGTTGAGGAAACTTACCTGAATGTTGCAGCACTCATCGACGTTATCCGACGCACCCGGGCGGACGCGGTCCATCCGGGATACGGCTTCCTGGCCGAAAACGCCGATTTCGCGGATGCGGTGATCCAAGCCGGTGCTGCGTTCGTGGGGCCTGCACCCCGGTGGCTGCGTGTGATGGGCGACAAGGTGGCCGCGCGCAGGCTGTTTGCGGACCACGGATATCCGGTATTTCCCGCCAGCGACCTGATCGAGGATCTCGATGGCGCGCGGCAAGCGGCGCAGAGCATGGGTTATCCGCTGATGCTCAAGCCTGTGGCGGGCGGCGGAGGCATCGGCATGCGGGTTGTACGTGACGATGCCGAGCTGGAAAAGGCCTATCACCAGGCCAGCCAGCTGGCTCTGCGCACCTTCGGCGACGGTGGCGTTTACCTCGAGGGTTGGATCGATCGGCCACGGCACGTGGAGTTCCAGTTGCTCGCGGACGTTCATGGTAACGCCATGCACGTCTACGAACGCGAGTGCTCCATTCAACGCCGGCATCAGAAGGTCATTGAGGAAACCCCGGCGCCGGGCCTGGATCGCATCGAGCTGGACGCGTTGGCGGAGCGCGCTGCCGAGGTCGTCGGCCAACTCGGCTACGACAATATCGGGACTCTCGAAACCCTTCGCGATGCCGATGGACATTTTGGGTTTCTGGAAATGAACGCCCGCATCCAGGTCGAACACGCGGTGACCGAGGCGGTGACCGGTCTGGATCTGGTGACGGCCCAGATCAAGCTGGCTGCGGGAGGTGCTCTTCCGCAACGCCCGGCAATGAACGGGCATGCGCTGGAAGCCCGCGTGTACGCTGAGGACCCGCGCTCCCAGCTGCCGGACACGGGGGTTTTACGCACGTTTCGTCCTCCAGAGATGTACGGCGTGCGGGTGGAAACTGGATATCGAGAGGGTCAAATCGTTACCCCATACTACGATCCGTTGCTTGCCAAGGTCATTGGCTGGGGGGCTACGCGGGAACAGGCCATTGGCAGGACGCTGGTGGGGCTCAAGGGTTTCACCATCAACGGAGTGAAGACCAATATCACGCTGCTGATGGGGGTGCTCGAAAGTGAGGCCTTCCTGGCCGGCCGCATCCATACGGGTTTTCCATACGGGCATAAGGAGAATTAACATGGCACGCCACGAGGTGGAGAGCGAGGTGCAGGGGAGCGTCTGGAAAATTGAAGTCGAAACAGGAGACCGAGTTGCCGAGGGTGACGTGCTTGTCGTTCTGGAATCCATGAAGATGGAAATTCCGGTTGAGTCGCCAGTGGCCGGCGTCGTCATCGAGATCCTGGTAAAGCGGGAAGAGGCGGTGGACGAGAAGCAGATCCTGGCAGTGGTAGAGGACGGCTAGCGACCCGACCCCCGGTCGGATCCGGGATTTGTGTTAACTTATCGCTCCTCGGTCAAGAGCGGATTGGGAAAGGGGGAAGCCATGACAGATCTGGTTACCATCGATAAATCGGGTGGTATCGCTGACGTTCGGCTGAACCGGCCGGAGAAGTACAATGCGCTGAGCCCCGAGATGTTCAAGGCCATTATCGAGGCTGGTGAGAATCTGGCTGAGGCAACGGATGTGCGAGTCGTGGTCTTGTCGGGCAACGGCAGAGGCTTCTGCGCCGGGCTGGATGTGGCGAGCTTCCAGGGAATGGCCGGCGAATCGTCCGGGCGCTCCGGCACGGAAACGCTTCTCAAGCGCGACGGGCGCCCGGAGAATCACGCCCAGCGCCCGGCATATGTGTGGAAGCGCATGCCGGTCCCGGTGATCGTGGCGCTGCACGGGGTTGCCTACGGGGGCGGTTTTCAGATTGCCCTGGGGGCCGATATTCGATTCGCCGCACCGGACGCCAAGATTTCGATCATGGAGATCAAATGGGGCCTCGTCCCCGACATGGGCATCACCCAGACTCTGCGCGACCTACTGCCTTTGGACGTTGCCAAGGAGTTAACCTTCACCGGGCGCATTTTGAGCGGTCTTGACGCTCAAAAACTCGGGCTTGTCACTCACGTGGCCGATGATCCCCTGGCTGCGGCGATTGAGCTTGCCGAGGAGATCGCCGCTAAGTCACCGGATGCGGTTCGCGCCGGCAAGAAGCTTTACGAAGACAGCTGGCATGCAGATGCACGTACCGGGTTGGAGATGGAGTCGTCGCTGCAGACCGGGCTCATCGGCTCGGCAAATCAGGTCGAAGCGATCAGGGCAAACTTCGAAAATCGCGTGCCGCAGTTCTCTGAGGAACGCTTCTCCGACCCCTAAGAGCGGGCGAATCCGATGAGCTGGGAAAACGAAGTTCGTGAGATCGAGCGCCGACGCTACCTTGCCAAGCAGCAGGGGGGCCCTGAAGCCATCGCCAAGCAGCATGCAAAGGGCCGGCTGACCATCCGCGAGCGCATCGACGGACTGTTGGATCCCGGCAGCTTTGCCGAGCAGGGCAAAGCTACGGCCATACCCGAATATGATGAGAACGACGACCTTGCCGGCTACGTGCCGGCCAACTACGTGATTGGTTTCGGCAGAATCGATGGTCGGCGGATCGTGGTCGGGGGCGAAGATTTCACCCTGAAAGGAGGCTCACCCAACGCGGCGGGACTGCGCAAAAGCGTATACGCCGAACATCTTGCGAGCCAGTACCGGGTGCCGCTGGTGCGCATGCTCGAAGGCGGTGGCGGGAGCGTGAAGAGTTCGAGCCGCAAAGGCGATACGGTGGGCGCGCCGGTCTATACCGAACCGCGTTTCAAGATCATCGCTGACGCCATGACCGAGGTGCCAATCGCCTCGGGTGCCATGGGTGCGGTGGCCGGATTTCCGGCGGGCCGGCTGGTTGCGTCACATTTCTCGGTGATGACGCGTTACACCGCCCAGGTGCTCATCGGTGGGCCCGCTCTGGTGGAAAGAGCGCTCGGTGTGCGCCTGAGCAAAGATGAGCTGGGCGGAGTGGAGGTTCACGCGGTCTCCGGGGTGGTCGATAACATCGCCGAAGACGAGTACGACGCGTTCCGTCAGATTCGGCGGTTCTTGAGCTACCTCCCCAGCAACGTCTGGCAGCGTGCGCCGCGCATAGACGCCACGGACGATCCCGAGCGCATGGAGCAGGATCTGCTGAGCGCGGTGCCGCGGGATTCGAACGCGCCGTTCGACATGCGCGCGATCGTGGAAATGGTCGTGGATGCGGATTCCTTTTTCGAGATGGGAGCTACGTTTGGCCCGAGCCAGATCTGTGGGCTGGCGAGACTCGATGGACAACCGGTTGGCGTGCTGGCAAACGACAACCGGCACTACGCGGGCGCCATGACCGCTAAGGCGGCGCAGAAGTACCGGCGCTTCGTGGAGATGTGCGATATGTTCCATGTACCGATCGTCAACTTTGTCGACCAGCCGGGGTTCATGATCGGTCCGGAGGCGGAACTGGCTGGCACCATTCGTTTCGGAATGTCAGCCGTCTGCGCCGCGGTCCAGGCCAGCGTGCCCTGGGCTTCGATCCAGGTCCACAAAGGCTTCGGCGTTGCCACGGCCGCGCACTACGGCACCGATGCCTACGTGCTGGCGTGGCCTTCGGTGGAGTCGGGCGCCTTACCCTTGGAGGGTGGCGTTGCCGTCGCGTTTCGTCGTGAAATCGCTGCGGCCGAGGACCCCGACGCCAAGCGCCGTGAGCTCGAAGAAGGGCTGCGGGAATCCCGCTCGCCGTTCCCGCTCGCGGAGTCTTTTGCTGTTCACGAACTGATCGATCCGCGCGAGACGCGTCCCATGCTGTGCCAGTGGGTCGATTGGATTCAACCGCGGCTGGAAAATCTCGCCGGGCCGGTGCGATTCGGAATTCGCCCCTAGCCATTTAGAATCCTGTTAGAGCTGTATTAGAAATCTGCGGAGAAACACATGAGTTACTCGTTTGAAGGCCGCGTCGCCATCGTTACCGGTGCCGGTGGTGGCCTTGGCCGTTGTCATTCCCTGGAACTTGCCCGGCGTGGTGCAAAAGTGATCGTCAACGATCTTGGCGGCGCGATGGATGGCACCGGGGGCTCCTCGCAGGCCGCCGAGGCGGTTGTTGCAGAGATCAAGGCTGCGGGCGGCGAAGCGATCGCCAATGGTGGCTCGGTGTCCGACCGTCAGGGCGCGATTAGCATGGTGGCCGATGCCATGAATGCGTGGGGCCGTGTGGACGTTCTGGTCAACAACGCCGGCATTCTTCGCGACAAATCCTTCGCCAAGATGGATCTGGACGATTTTCAGATCGTGGTGGACGTGCATCTGATGGGTGCGGTCAATGTGACCCGGGAGGTCTTCCCGATCATGAAGGAGCAGAACTACGGCCGTATCGTTATGACCACCTCGCCCACAGGTCTGTACGGCAATTTCGGGCAGACCAACTATGGTGCGGCCAAGCTCGGTCAGGTCGGATTCATGCACTCGTTAAAGATCGAGGGCGCCAAGAACAACATCCACACCAATACCATCGCGCCGGTAGCGGCTACCCGCATGACCGAGAACGTGATTCCGGAGCAGGCCCAGAGCGGACTGGGCCCGGAGCTGGTCACCCCTGCGGTGGTGTTTCTGTGTAGTGAAGATGCGCCCAATGGCGTCATTCTACAGGCCCAGGGCGGACAGTACTCCATCGCATGCATCGTCGAAAACGAAGGCGTAGACCTTGGCTTGAATGCCTCGGCCGAGGACGTCGGTGCGAACTACGACAAGATCTCGGATCTTACCGGTGCCAAGCCCAGGGGCATGCTGCAGCTCAGCAGCATGTAGGGGCCGGCGCCGCCAAGCTCGCTGGGAATTCGCTGTCGCAGCAGTTCCTGTACGCGGGCGGAGTTCGCGGATTAAGTATAGGATCGGTCTACGATGCGGCTTGGTGGCACAGGCATCTGCTGATGACTGCGGTGATTCTGACGATGGTAGTGGCGTTTCTTAGCGGGAGCGGGGTGTGGCTGGTGCTCGGCCCCCGGTTGCGGTTCGCCGACGACGCGCAGCGCAACGAGCTGCTCAATCTTGTGGCATATACAGGTTTGGCGTTGCCGTTGGCGTTCGCGCTGGTGTTTTACCTGCTGGAGCTCGTATAGCGCTCCGGCGCAGCCACATTCCTCCGGGGACTACTCTCAGGAACTGCGTCTGGAACTCAATGATCAGTTGTAGCCGCGCACGTAGCTCGAGTTGTCCTCTTCGTCATCATCGTTGAAAAGCGGGCTGGGAGAACCAGTAGGCTGTGCTGCGAAGAACTCCTCGACGGGCTCTTTTTCGTCGTCGTCATACATCTTTTTGAACCGGCAGGGTCGTGTGGCGGAAGTCTAGTGATACGGCTTGATAATGCAATGCCATTCTGCGAATTTGCCGGGGAATTTTCACTGATTTGCGGCGTGGAGCTACTTTTTTGATGCAACTACCGCTTGATCCCGACACAGTCAAAGGCTTCCTGCATCCTGAAGAAGGGGCGCGTCTGTATGACCTTGCGTTGTCGGCTGCGCGCCTCGGTCCATGTCTGGAGATCGGCAGCTATTGTGGTAAGTCCACCGTGTACCTAGGGACAGCTTGTCAGCGTCGCGATCAAGTTCTGTATGCGTTGGACCATCACCGCGGGTCGGAGGAACATCAACCCGGCGAGGAATACCACGACCCCGAGCTTTTCGATGCCCAGATTTCGAAGCTGGATTCGTTCCGCGAATTCCGAGCGACGTTGGCGCGAGCAGATTTGGAAGACAGTGTGATACCGCTGGTTACGACCTCGGCGTTGGCCGGTCGTCACTGGGTGACGCCGTTGGCGTTGGTATTCATCGACGGGGGGCACAGCCGGGAAGCCGCCCTGACCGACTATCGAACCTGGGCTCCTCACGTGATCCCCGGCGGCTATCTTGCGATCCACGACATTTTTGAAGACCCGGCCGACGGTGGTCAGGCGCCGTTCGAGATTTATCAGCTGGGATCAGCTTCGGGCTTGTTTGAGGTCCTGGAGCGCACCCGTACCCTTGGCGTGATGCGCAGGCTCAGGTAGGGCGACCGAGGTGAACAGAGAGGCCGCCGGGGTGAGCTGGTCCAAAGCGTCGGCGGCAAGCAGCACCGCGCCGGCGGTCCAGGTGGGCCGCTCGTCGGGCCACATCACCTGGTCTTCGAACGCGTAGCCCGTCCACCAGGAACCGTCTTCTGCTTGATAGCGGGCAAGGTTGTCGAACATCTCATTGCCGGTCTCGATCAGCCCGGCGCCGACGCACGCCATGCTGAGCTCGCACGACTCGGCCACGGTCACCCAGGCTTGATCCGATACGCACCGGCATCCGAGATCGCCTGCCACAAACGTTTCCCAGCGCGCTTCGATACGCTGGCGCGCTTGTTGATACTGGTACACGCCCGCGAGCACCGGGTAAAACCAGTCCATGGAGTAGCGCGCCTTGCTCTCCCAGGTACGATCGAATCGATCTGGCCGGGTGCGGATGGCGTGGCCGAGATTGTTGCGGGATTCAAACCACCGGCCGGGGTCTGCGCCGAGTTCCCGCGCAATGTTCAGGCCGCATTCCAGACTTTTAAAAATGGAGCTGCAGCCCGTCACCAGCGCGTCCTTGTTGATTCCGGTGCGGGTGTCCTGAGCCCAGTAGATCTCTCCGGCTGGCGACTGCAGACCTGTCACGAAATCGAGCGCGCGCTTGACGGTGGGCCATAGCGTGCGCAGAAACCGGGAATCGTTGGTGATCAGGAAGTGATGCCAGACCCCGGTGGCAATGTACACGACAAAATTGGTCTCGGCACGGGTGCCGTCGACGATCGCATCTTCCTGATACGCGGCAAGCCACGTGCCATCGGGACGTTGCTGGCGGGCAAGCCAATGGTAGGCGGCCGCAGCCTGCTCGTGATAGCCCCCAACACACAGACCCATGGCGGCTTCGACGTGGTCCCACGGATCCACGATTCCTTGCGCGAACCACGGAATGGCTCCGCTATCACTCTGCAACGAGGCAATGTATCGCGCTGTGTGGCGCACCACCTCTGCGCGAGTCACGACGTGGCCCGGCGAAAGTACATCACCACACTTTTGCCGATCAGCGGGTTGAGCAGGTGTTCGAGAATCCGGGTCAGCCGCGGTTTCTGCATCAGGTCCCACACCAGGAATCGATGATACGCACGCACCGGCCAGAACGCGTCGCCGCTCCCCCAGAACAGGCAGCGCAGCCACCAGTATGGCGAATGTAAGCCGTGGGCCCAGTGTTTGCTGAGGAAGGTCAGGCCAGGGCGGGCTCGGCCACCATTTGTGGCGGCTTCAACAGCGCGCTGCAGGTCCTTCTGTTTGAAGATGCGCACGTGGCCGCCTTGCACCTGATGGTAGGCGGCGGAAAGTTGCCAACACAGCCACTCCGGTCCAAACCGCGGAACGCTCACGACGAGCGTGCCGCCGGGCTTCAGCACACGATGAATTTCCGCCAGCACCGACTCGAAGTCAGGGATGTGCTCCAACACCTCGGCACAGATAACCTTGTCGAAGCTGGCATCGCCAAACGGCAGCCGCAAGCCGCTGGCGCGAAGGAAGTCCACCTGCCGCGATGGATCGTTCGGGTCCTGAAACTCCGCATAGCGCCCGCGCGCGGTCAACAGATCAGCGTGCGACAGATCCAGGCCAACCACACGAACCGCCTGGTTCAGGTACGCGGTTATGGCGTGTCTGCCTTCGCCGCAGCCAAGATCCAACACCCGGTCCTCTGGGGCGAGCGCCAAGCGCACAAAATCTACGGTCTCCAGGCTCATCGCAGCACGCGCTGATACAGGGCTACCAGCTGGTCTGCGGCGCGTAGCCAGGAAAAGCATTCAACAATGCGTTTGCGGCCTGCAACCGCCAGCGCTTCGCGTTGTTTGTGGTCCCGCAGCAGTTCGGCGATCGCACGGGCCAACGCGCCGGGGTCTTTGCTCGGCACGATTCGGCCCGCATCACCCACGATTTCGGGTAGGGCGCCGCCGTCGGTTGCTACCAGCGGGGTCGCGCAGGCCATAGCCTCTGCGGCCGGAAGCCCGAACCCCTCGTACTCCGAGGGCACCACCGCGATGGCCGAACCCGCATACAGGTGACGGATCTCGTCGGTGCTGATGCCGTGCACGAAGCGGATCCGCTCTTTCACGCCGAGTTTCTCGATGAGCGTTTCGGTCTTTCCGCCCGGCTTGGGCTTGCCGATGAACACGAGCCTTAGCTTGGGGAAACTCGTACAGAGTTCGGCGAATGCGGGGATCAGATGCTGGGTGCCTTTCAAAGGTTGGTCTGCGCTTGCGGTGGTGATGAGCTGCCAGCGGTTGCGCGCAATGCTCGGTTCCGGGCGGAACATGTCCGTGTCGATTCCGTTGTAGACCACGGTGACGCGTTCTGGCGGGATATTGAACACGGCGCAGATGTCCCGTTTTGAGCGTTCGCTCACGGTCACAATGTGACGTAGCTTTCTCGCCACCCGCGTCTGCATCCTCAGAAAGCCATGCCAGCGCCTAATGAGCAGACGTTCCCGCCAATCCTTGCCATGAGCGAGAGCGATATCTCGATCCCAGGTAATGGGGTGGTGAATGGTACAGACCACGGGCGTGCCGGAGTGCGCAAGGCGCAACAGGCCATAGCTCAGGCTCTGGTTATCGTGAATGAGGTCGTAGCCCAGATCGCCGCTTGCAAAATAACGGGTCAGACGCCGACCGAAAGTATAAGGCTCTGGAAAACCGCCGGTCAGCATGGAAAACCATTCGAAGAAGTCCGTGGCGGACAGCAGATGTTTTGGTCGTAGTGCGGTGACGTGGTTGTCTTTGGCAAACAGATTCAAGCCGGGCAGTTCGATCAGCCGGACCCGATCGTCGAGCTCGGGGTAGGGTTCGCCGGAAATCACGTCGACCTGGTGACCGGCATCGACCAGCGCGCGGGAAAGGTATTTCAGATAAACGCCCTGTCCGCCGCTGTAGGGATTGCTGCGATAGCCAAGAAGCGCAATGCGCAGAGGTTGCTGCGCAGCGCTGCGACCCTCACGGACGTGGTTGTCACCTTCGCCCGCGCGGGGTAACGCACGTTCCGACATGCCCGCCCCAGAGAACAAACCCGGATTTTAATGAGTGGCGTTCTAGATCGCTAGCGATTGTTGATAGCAATCTGCGGTCGTGGCGGTTTTTTGTCGTCCGCCGAAACAGCATGCGGCCGACCGCGCTCTGGCCCGCAGCCGGGCTCGTTCCCCTGTTCGTTGTGCAGGTGGTGAAATAAGTTCGACGTCCACTGCTGGCCTTCCTGAGTCTTGCGCAGGAAACGCAAACCTTCAGTAATGTAGGGATATACGTGTTCGTAGAAGAACTCGGGGAACCCTGTGCGCATCTCTGCTGCGTTGTAATAATTCAGCCGATGGGCTTCGCCGGTTTCGCAAAACTCCACATACAGGCGCGCAAGCTTCTGCACGTACAGTGGATCGCCCATCTGTCCGATGAGATCGGCGGCGCGAACCAGCCCGGCAAACGTCTCGATGTTTTGATAGCACCTGTCTTCGGGAACCGGGAATCGCGTCATCTCGATGTAGCCGGTCACCGTGGCGACGTCGATCAACGGCTCCGATGCGAACCGCTCGCGAATATACATACAGCCCCGTGTCACGTGGTGAGGCATCAGGTAAGCGTCCGTCGCCCCTTCGGGCGGCGTCACCCGATTACCCGCTTCGTCGGCAATATAGCTGCCTTGACGGTCGTCTTTCAGCAGCCCGCGCAGATAACCGATGTCGTGAAACAGCATCGCAACTACCGCGTGGACCCATTCCTGCGGGCTTACGTCGCCCTGGGAAATCAGGCGTCCACGCAGGATCGTCTGGCCGACGTCCGTCACAAGAATTGTATGATTGGCATCGTGATACGGGCAGTCGCAGTTCAGGAGCGTTTCCAATGCGGTCCGCGCTGCCTGCTCGAGGAACTCCTCGTGTCCCAGATTGCGGTTGGGAAACGCTTCCTGATAGCGGCGCACGCAGTGAGTCACGAACGCATCAATTACGGTACGGTACGGGTTGAACATTCTTCACAGTCCAGCCAATTCAGGCCAGTTTAAGGGAGCGACCGGGGCCGCTGCGTGCCCTAGTGCTCAATTCTAGGCCGACCCAAATACTGGCGACATATTGCTTGTGGGTCGCAATTAGACGATCATTCATGAATATTGCGCATGTTAGTGTAATATTTTGTGAGGATCATTCATGCCTCATATCGAACTCCGTCACCTGCGCACCCTGGTGGCGCTCAAAGACACCGGCAGCCTCGTTGAAGCTGCCGGACGCGTCTTTTTGACCCAATCTGCCTTGTCACACCAGATCAAGGATCTGGAATCCCGCCTCGGATGTTCGCTGTTCATCCGTAAAACACGGCCGGTGCGGTTCACGACCGCTGGTCGACGCCTGCTCAAGCTGGCCGATGAGGCGCTGCCCCTGGTCCACAACGCGGAACACGACCTGGATCGTCTGGCTGGCGGTGAGTCGGGACGAATCTTCATGGCCATTGAGTGCCACAGCTGCTTTGATTGGTTGCTGCCTGCGATCAACGAGTACCGCGAGGGTTGGCCAGATGTAGAACTCGATATCGCTAGCGGCTTTCACTTCGCCCCGCTGCCTGCGTTGGCCCGCGGAGACCTGGACCTCGTGATCACCGCCGATCCCATCGAGGAGCTGGGGTTGGCCTATGTTCCCCTGTTCAGCTACGAAGCCCAGCTCGCAGTCTGTCGTGATCATGAACTGGCGGACAAACCCTGGGTGGAGCCAGCTGACCTCGCCAACGAAGTAATCATTTGCTACCCCGTGGACCGCGCACGCCTTGACATCTTCACGAGCTTCCTCGATCCGGCCAATGTCGAGCCCGTGCGCGTGCGCAACGCCGAGCTCACGACCATGATGGTGCAGCTGGTCGCCAGTGGGCGCGGCGTCGCCTGCCTACCAAACTGGGCGCTGCACGAGTATCGGGAACGTGAGTACGTTGTGGTCAAAAGCCTTGGTGAGGATGGGGTATGGCCAACGCTGTACGCGGCAGTGCGAACCGATCAGGAGGATGCGGCGTTTATTCGCGCGTTCGTGGATGTTGCCAAGAAGACGTGCTTTGCCAACTTGGTTGGGATTGTTACGGCTGAGGTTTAGGTGGGTTGTATTGGCGTGTCGGGTTTCCCCCGCGTCCAACGCAGAGCGCTAACGAAATCGAAAATTCAGTCGGTCTCGGGTGATGAAGCCAACAAGCCGCTGCCCGTAAATCGGGATGCTGGTCAACCCCGTTTGAATGTACCGAAGACGAGCGGACATGTGCAGTTCGTTGAGCGGTCTCAGCTTGGTATATCCCATCTTTCTAGCGTCTTCCCTTCACCAACCAATGACGTCATCGAGCAGCTTCGGGCGAGGGCAGCCCGGGACGGGCCTGCGACGATCCAGCAAACCTCGCCTGAACCTGACACCGGCACCGGCGAGTGAACAAATCCGAATCCCCTCAACAGATTCCTCTAGGGAACCAACACCGACTCAACCCACTCTTCCGCCACGAGTTCAAAGTGCCGCCGATCATGTACCCCGTCCGCCTGATTCAGATCTAACCGGTCAACGCCCTGCGGCAGCAGATACAACCCCGATGCGGTGTCCGGCGCCACCAGAGGATCCGGCAGCTCTACGGCCCGTAGCTGCCGCAACAGCGTTTCCCTATCGGGCACCTTTGAGCCCTGCGGCTGGTGGATGGTGTAGTACCAATCCATGCGCTTGGGCACGTCGAGTCGAAGCGCCCAACTTTTGTGAACGATGCCCGTGGGTATCGGTTCGGTGTGACAGCGCAGGCGATACTGCAGTTGCAAAGAAGGCAGCCAGACCACGATTGCAATGGGTATGCCGACACTCATTTCCGGCCACTTCGGGCTGGTTGTGTTGCCAAACACGGCTAGCCGGTCTTCGATTTCGCGCAGGACCAAGGTCCGAGCCTGAGGATGACCACGATGATCCACGGTTGCAGCTGTGCAGAGATTGGCGCATGGGTCACCCTGATCTCGAGCGGCGTTGCGGTCGTTCATCAGCTGGATCAGGGGGTTCATCGCGCTCGCTAAATGTCGATGTACAGACCAGTCTTTTTGGGGTCTGCGAGTTCGGGCGGCGCAGCTTTCTGATGGCGTTTGGCGATCTTGTAGACAAACCCATGTCCGCTGGCCAGCAGCGAGTCGCGAATCATGTTGTCGGGATCCACTTCTTCGGCACGACGCATCAATCGTTCGAAGGTGAAGATGAAGTTGTTTGAATGCCGCGCTCGCACCGCTGTGCCGTAAAACAGTTCGAACTCCTTTATCGGGTCGTTCAACCGAAAGTGTAGTTCCATCAGGCGCCGGGAAAAGACCTCGGGTTCTCCACTGGACTGAACCGTGAACAGGCGGCTCAGCTCGTCGGGCGTGACCGTACCATCGCCGCCTGCGCCCTGGCTCGAGACGTACAAAAAGCCGCCGATCGAACCCAACTGGCCGCGCACGCTCTTTACGATCTGCAAGAATGTATTCTGGCGCGCGTGAACCTCTGACTCCGCCATCTTCTGTGATTGAATGACTGCCTGCTCGGCCGTGCGCTGGATCTCCTTCGCTTGTGCGCGCAGCGCCTGGGTATTCTGCTCGAGTTCTTTTTGCTGGAGGAAATAGCCGATTACGAGCCACAGAAAGGCAAGCGGGGCAAAAGCGCCTTCCAGAAAGCTGCCCAGCTCATCGGCTGGTAGGCCTGCAAAATTGGCCCAGCCGATGGTGGTGGGTACGTAGATTGCGCCAAGACCGAGCCAACCCACGCTCACGCTTAACCCCAGCCATATGCGCCAGTCCAGGCTTTTCGCGCGAATCAGGCCGGCGTTAGTCGTCGGAGTCTCCCCCGCTGGGTGCCGCCTCGGCAGTGCTCGAAGCGGTCGTTTCGGCCGCTGCAGTCCCTTCGTCGGTCAGTCGGCGGCGGATCTCGGCGACGTCGCGTTGGACTTCGCCCAAGCGAAAAAGCAGGTCCGGCATTTGATCGGTGACTCGCCAGATCAGATATGCAATGCCGAGCAACACCAGAAAGGATAAAAAGCCCATGAAGTCTCCAAGTGTATTGAGGCCAAGTGGGTAGGTATACCGGCTCTGTGAGCGCTAGTCTAGTGAGCCGGTAGGGACCTGCGTTGGGAGATCTCGATCCGGTTGCCGTCGGGATCCTGCAGCCTTCGGGTTTCGCCAATGTCCGGAGATCGCGATGTTGCTGTACGTCATCGGTTTCCCTGATCGCTATTGCGGCTTACTCTAATGGACCATGAAACAGTTGCCTGCCGAGATTCCCGAACAGCTCGAGGAGTTCGTCCGACGTCTCGTGGAAATCGTTGGCGATGATCGTGCCCAGAACGTTCTTTGCTCCATGCGCGCGCCCCGGCGCGTGAGTTACTGGCTCAATCCGCTGCGCAGCGGAACGGTGGTTGCCGGCAGCCGGGCGCTGGCCGGACTCCCGGGCTGCTGGTCGCTGCCCGCGGAGCAGCGCGATGAACTTGTGGCAGCCCAGAGTGTGGCCGATGGCGGCGTCTATCTTATCAACCCATCCAGCGTGTTCGCCGTCCTGGTGCTGGCGCCACAAGCCGATGAGGAGATCCTGGATCTCGCCGCGGCCCCGGGTGGTAAGACGTTGCTCATGGCGGCGGCCATGAACAACCGTGGACGCATCGCTGCGGTGGAGCCCGTGAAGGCGCGCTTTCACCGCATGCGCGCGAACCTGGCGCGGTGTGGAGCCAGCAATGTCGATTTCTACCTCAGCGACGGACGTAAGGTTGGCCGCAAGGTGGGTGAGCGATTCGATGCGGTGTTGTTGGATGCACCGTGTTCGTCGGAAGCACGTTTTCGTCTCGATGACCCGGGCACCTACGAGCACTGGAAACCGCGCAAGATCAAAGAAACCGCCCGCAAGCAGAAAGCATTGCTGCGCTCTGCATTTGCCGCGTTGAAGCCGGGCGGTCGGCTGGTGTATTGCACGTGCGCGTTTGCACCCGAAGAGAACGAAATCCCGCTGGACAATCTGCTGCGCCGTGAACCCACCGCGGCGCTGACGCGCGTTGACGTGGTTTGCCCGCAATCCATCCCGGGCTTGACGTTTTGGCGCTCCAGGGAGCTGCATCCTGATCTGCGGCAGGCCGTGCGGGTTCTTCCGGACGAGCTGTGGGACGGGTTTTTTCTCTGCAAGATCGTCAAACGCGAGCACTAGCCGCCACATTGGCCGTAGCAGCTAGAAAACTCGTTTCGCTAGGTCCCATTTGGGCGCCATCAGCAGTTCCAGCGCGGCCACATCAACGTCGAACTCGTGCCAGGCGGCGTTGATGTCGAACCGGGCTAAGCCGAAGGTTGGCAGGTTGTTGATGGCCTGCTCGCCGGCTAGCAGATTAACCAGCCACGTCAGGCCCGGATTGTGCGCTACCAGCGCGACGCTGGCGATGTCGCTCGGGGTTTGCCGCAGCGTTTCGCACGCGGCTTCGGCGGATGCGTGGTACAGACGATGGTCTGAAATCACTTGCGGGCTGGCTGCCGCGAATCCCTGGGCGACGAACTTGGTCGTGGCGAGTGCTCTCGCGGCGTCGCTGGTCCAGATCCAGGTTGCCGGATCCGACTGTTCAGCGAGCCAGTTGGCCATGCGTTGAGCGTCTGCGTTTCCCCGCTTGTTGAGCGGGCGCTCGAAATCCGTTTGCCCTGCATCAGCCCAGGAAGATTTTGCGTGGCGTATCACCCACAACTTCAAATTCGGGATTCTCCCGGCAGCAACAATTCCGCCCACGTACTCGCGCCGATATCCGACATTCTACACAAGCGGATGGGTCCGACCGAGGGGCTTGTCGGCTCGTGCCTCCATCTGTTCGGTGAGCTCGGCAACGGTCCGGCTGGCTGTGCGGATGCACAAGCCCGGTAGCAAGGCATGAACCAGGCAGGCGAGACCGGCGCGGATCATGCGCAGCCCGATCCAGAACGCGTAGGAGGCATGTTCGGTGTAGGTTTCCCCGATCTCTTCAGGGTGTTCGAACAGAAATTTTCGCAACATCGGTATCGCCCACTAAATCTTTTACAGCGTTGCCCAAATAGTAGGTGCGGGCGCACGGAAATGTTTTTCGTTTCTTATCGAATTTTTGCCTGTCTAGGCAAAATTCCCACGATACTGAGGGGTTTTCGGGTAAGAACTACCAAGTCTAGGGCCAGATGCTGGACGAATTGCCCGTTGCCCAAGTCAGCGGGTCATGTGTGGATCAAAACTCGTTTGCGCTGGCGTTGTCGAGGCTATCTCCACGACCGCGCCGGCGCTACTTTCCTCGACCGGAAAGCTGCGAATGCCGGTAAAAGCAGGGGGCCCCTGGTGGGAGCCAGTGCGGACGTCGAAGCGTGCGCTATGCACGGGGCAGGTAATCATGTAACCGGACAGGCGTCCGGGGCACAAAGCGTTGGCCGCGTGACTGCACAGGTCCTCGACCGCGTACAACTTTCCGCGGACCCGACACACCAGCACCTGGGTGTCCGCAGCTTCTAGTGAACGTTTTTCGCCCTCGCCCAGGTCCTTGAGAGAACCGAGATTTACCCGCTTGATCATCGTCATGTTGCTGGTCGTAAAACCTCACCGGCCGAGAGAATAGCGCTCACCGGCGTTTGGCCGGGAACCAAGCTCGGGTTCAGCGAACTTGGTTTGCTCGGTTCCTCCTCCTGTCGCGTCACCGTGCTCATCGAATGCTCCGATTGATCGTTCCGCTCCCGGGGCGCAGGCTGCAAATCGTACGCTCGCCGAAGGGCCTGTTTAACGCCAACCCGTAAAACAGTCAAGACCGACGGTTTTAAACCGTCCGTTACGGTTTTGAACGGTCGCTGACGGTCTTCGAACCATCCGTTGCCGTTGTTCAAAGAGTCCCTAATCCCACAGCGCAAAAAATTCCTCGAATGCGGTCATCTGATTGCCGTGGGCTGAGGAAGGCACGATGATGGGGGTGCGGATGCCGGCGTCGAACCATGCTTCGATACCCTCGCGCACGTCGGCACGCGTACCGAACAAGGTGGTGTCGGCCAGCCATCGGTCCGATAGGCATTCAGGGATCCTGTCCATTTCGCCGGCGTTCATCGCATCTTCCACGCCTTCCATTTCTTCGACGTAGCCGGCTTCTTTCCAATAGTTGCGGTAGTTGGGCAACATCGCATAGCCGCTCAACGTTCGCCGGTTTACCGCCTTGGCGGCTTCAACATCATTGCTGATGCAGGTGGGAATCATGTCGCCGATGAAGAAGTCTTCGTTGTCTCGATCCGATTCGTCCAGGACTCCGAGTGAATCGCTCATATGCGAGCGCGCGCCGTTGGCGAACACCATACCCTGGCTGATTTCTTCGGCGAGTTTAATCATCTTCGTGCGCAACGTCGCGAGCACGATGGGGGGTAGTTCACCGGCTCTGGGTACGGCGCGCAGATCTTCCACGAACTGGCGTATGTCGGACAACGGTTTACCCGGGGTGACGCCGAGCCGGTCCATGGCCGGGGCGTGGCTCACGCCGATTCCGAAACGGAACCGACCATTTGAGACTTCGTGAATGAATGACGCGGTCTGCGCGAATTCGTTTACGTGACGAGTGTAGATCGGTGAGATACTGGTGCCGAACACGATCTCGTTGGTGTTCAGGGCGATGGCCTCGCACAGTGCAAGGTTGTCGCCGAGGCTCGGACAGAAGATGCCTGAAAAGCCGCGTTTTTCGATCTGAACGGCGAGCTCGATGATGGTCTTGCGGCGGCCCGGTACGGCGGCAAGGCTCACCGCAGGTAACTGAGTGCTCATGGTGTTCCCTTTTTTGGATTGGTGATCCCAAGGGCGTCATTTTCTCACAGGGTGGCCCAATGCTGGATGATTGACAATGGCCTGCAGCAGCAACCGACAACCAGGACCTGACCCTAGAGCCAGCGCTGCCTCGATGTGCGCCGGCGGCGCTGTGCATTGGGGGCCGACAGGTGGGCCGACAGATAGTCTTTGCGCTTGAACGGGTGAATCAGCATGACCCCGGCGACAAATCCACCGATGTGCGCCCAGAATGCCACTCCGCCCTGAGTGGAACCTAGCGCCGGCAGACCCTGCAGCAGCTGCAGCGCGAACCAGTAGCCGAGCATGTACACGGCCGGGATTGCAAACGTAGTCATGTAGAAGCCTAAAAAAATTAGCGTGTGCACGCGGACTCTGGGGAACATCAGGGCGTATGCACCCATGACGCCGCCAATGGCGCCGGACGCGCCGACCATGGGGATGACGCTGTTGGGGTCGGCGAGGATCTGAGCAAACGCGGCCGTCAACCCGCAGATAACATAAAAGACCACGAACCGCACAGGGCCCATCACGTCTTCCACGTTGTCGCCGAACACCCACAAAAACCACATATTGCCGACGATGTGAAACCAGCCGCCGTGCATGAACATGGAGGTAATCAGCGATGCCGGATTGGCGGCGCCATCTAACTGGCATAGCAGATTTGCGGTCAGTGGAATCTTCGTTCCGGGAGCCACGTTGCCCAGCAGATCACCGGGCACTAGGCCGTACAGGCACAATGATTCTGCGAGCGCATGCTGGCTGCCGAGCCCTTGAACGACCAACCAGACCAATGCGTTGAGGGCAATGATGGCGATGGTGGCGTAAGGGAAGTGGACCCGCGGATTCTCGTCGCGTAATGGGAACAAACTCTACCTCCTCAAGTGCTTGCGGGTCCCTCACGCATCCGGAGCATCGTGCGTCGGTCAAGCTCATGAGTGTTGTCCGCTCTGAGGGGCCCGTTCACGATGTTGATCCCGGGCGTTCGGCGCTGCGGCTGAGAATGTCGCCAAGCCAGGTGATCAAGGTTTGATTCTGCTCGGTCGTGCCAACGGTAATGCGAAGCTTGTCCGCTAGCAGGGGTGTGTCGAAGTAACGCACGAGCACGCCGCGCGCCCTCAGCCCCTCGTAAACCTCCTTCGCGGTGCAGGCGGACGATAGCGGCACTTCGGCGAGCAGGAAGTTGGTTTGCGAGGCAGCCACCCGAAACCCGTGGTCCGTGAGGGCTTCTCGGAGCATGCGGCGGTCGGCGCGAACCCGCGCCCAGATCTCTTCGGCATAGGCCTGATCCGATAGGGCGGCCTCGCCAAGGAGCTGGCTGATATGGTCGATATTGTAGCTGTCGCGGGTCTTGGTGAGCAGCGGATCCAGCAACGACTCGGAGCCGATGAGGTAACCGAGCCGTAATCCTGCGAGGCTATAGCCTTTGCTGAACGTACGCAGCACCAACAGGTTTTCGAAGGCGTCCACCAACCGGATCACATCGTAGCGCAAGGCGGGGTCCACGAAATCCGCGTAGGCTTCGTCGATCAGCAGCACGCCGTTGAAGTCGTTGGCCAGCTGGCTGATACGTTTCGCGTCAAGCAGTACGCCCGATGGCGCATGGGGATTCACCAGGCAAGCCAGATTTGCGCCGACCTCGTTCAGCTCGTGGGCAAAATCCCGCGGCAGGTCCCAATTGTCGTGCAGCGCTATCTTGTGTATCGATGCACCCTGAATCCGGGCGAGGACCGGGTACAGGGAATAGCTGGGGTCAGCCATGCCGAAAGGTGTGCCTGGCTCGACGAAAGTCGTAAAGGCGAGCCGCAGGGCTTCGTCGCCACCGTGGGTGATGACGATGTTTTCACGCTTGACCGCGTGGAGCCGGGCCAGCCGGTCCCTCAGGGCGTCTGCGGTTGGCTGTGGATAGGTCCTCAGCTCCGCGGCGGTCAGTTTCTTCAGTGCGTCATTCACCGCCGGGCTTGGCGGGTAAGGATTTTCGTTGCTGTTGAGCTTGATGATCGAGGCGTCAGTTGGTTGCTCGCCCCAGGTGTAACCGGCCATCTCTTCGATGTTGCTTCGCTGGTAGCTCATGGGGTGGTCTCCCCAGCCGCAGTCTCGGCGGCCCCTTGCTTGTCCGCGGGTCCGAGCAGGCTTGCAATCCAGGCACTCGATGGACTGGCCTCCAGAGCGATCTTTGCGGTTATGGTGAGCGGCACCGACAACAGCATTCCCACCGGACCCAGCATCCAGCCCCAGAATACCAGCGACAGGAACACCACGAGGGTAGACAACCCCAGGCCCCGACCCATGAATCTCGGCTCCACGGCGTTACCCATGATGATGTTCACCACGACGTAACCGCCGGCCACAATTGCGGCTTGCAGGGGGCCGAGCTGAATCAGCGCGAGCAGCACCGCGGGAATCGCCGCAATGAACGAGCCGATGGTGGGGACGTAGTTCAGCAGGAACGCCAGCAATCCCCACAGCACCGGAAAATCTACCCCGAGGAGCGCAAGAAAAACGGCGACGATTACCCCGGTCACGATGCTTATCGTCGTTTTGATTCCCATGTAGCGATTCACGTTTTCGGCGAAACGAGCGAAATGTGGCAGAACCTGGTCTGGGTCGCTCGACACGTCGCGTAGCTTGCGCGGAAAGCTCGAGGCCTCGGCGAGAATGAAGATCACCGTGAGCAGGATCAGAAAGCTGTTGCTGAGCACGCTGCCAAGACCGCGCAGGGTGTTGCCGGCCATCACGAGTGCGGTACCCGGATCGAAATAGGACAGCAATAGCTCCTTGGAGATTTCTACGCCCAGCGGCTCTACAAATGCGATCAAGCTCTCTACGATCTCGACTAAACGGGCCTGATAAAAGGGTAACTTGGCGGTAAACGACCCCACTGACTGGGCGACCACCGCGCCAATGCCGATGACCATTGCGACTATCCCCATCATCACCAGTGCAATGGCGATCCCGGCGGGCACCTTGTGTTTCTCCAGCCAGAATACCGGGTTGGCGGCGATGGTGGCGATGAAAGCGGCGAGCAGAAAGGGCACCACAAGGTCTTCGGCTGCTTTGATGCCAGCAGCGATGACCACGAGAGTTGCAAAGATGAAGAGCGTCTTGCTCGTTTTGCCCAATGAATCGGTCCGTGCGAGATCAGACGGTCATTCTAGGGAACGCCGGTGGCAGAGGCTAGGCAGTTCCTCGCGCACTTGGCGAACGCGAGCCGGATCGATTTCGGCAATCGCAACGCCGTCTCCATCATCGCATTCTGCAATAATTTCACCCCAGGGATCGATGATCAGCGAGTGACCGTATGAATATCGTTTGCCCCAGTTGTGGCCATGTTGAGCCGGCGCCAGCACATAGCTCTGACACTCGATTGCCCGTGCACGCAACATCACGTGCCAGTGGGCCGGGCCCGTCGTTGCGGTGAAAGCCGACGGCACGGTCAAGGCGATCGCGCCTTGATCGACTAGACCCTGAAACAGGTAGGGGAAGCGCAGGTCGTAGCATACGCTCAACCCCAGAGTGCCGAAGGGCATCTGTGTGGTCACCAGAGTATCCCCGGCCAGGGTACACGCAGATTCTCGAAGTTGTGTTCCGTCACTCAACGATACGTCGAAGAGATGGATTTTCCGGTACTTGGCGCGGATGGCTCCATCCGGACCGATATGCACGCAGGTGTTGTAGCATTTGTGCGCGTCATCGGCGTCCTCGTGAAAGCCGCCGAGCACAAGATCGCAGCGCTGGCTACGGGCCAGCGCGCGACAGCGTTCGAGAATCGGCCCGCCCGCAGCGTGGGGCTCGACTGGCAGGTGCTCCAGGATGGTTCGTTTGACCTTCTCAGGTCCGAGAAACGCAAATGCTTCCGGGACCAGCACAACCGCGGCTCCCTCACCGCAGGCATGTTTGACGAGTTGCTCGATGGTTGCGAGGTTTTCGGACACATCGGGCGTGGCGCACAACTGCGCTACGGCGACCTTTGTGATTAGCCAATCGTCAGCCATTGGTGCTCAGAGTGGGGACAAGGCCCGCTGCGGGTAGACACCAGCAGAGTATGCACGGGCTGATAGGCAATGCCGAGAACCAACTGCGTGGCACGTTTCCGATAAGCTTTTGCTCCTATAGGTTCGGTTGGGTACACACTACCGGCGTGCCCAAAAATTCCTCGATGTTGGGCAGGTTGAAAGCATCGTCCTCGGAGACGAAGCTGATGCTGATCCCTTCTGCCCCCGCGCGGCCGGTGCGGCCGATGCGATGCACGTAGTCTTCGGGGTCCTCGGGCAAATCGAAGTTGATCACGTGGCTTATGCCCTCCACGTGTATGCCGCGGCCTGCGACATCTGTTGCAACAACATAGGGAATCCGTCCTTCCTTGAACCGGGTCAGGGTCGACAAGCGCTTGCGTTGCGGAATGTCGCCGGCGAGCGCCTCGGATCGGATGTTGCGACTGTTGAGATACTTGTTGAGCTGGTGGGTCTGATCGCGCCTGTTGGTGAATATCAACACTCGTTCAGGTGCTTGCTTGGTAATAAAGTCGGCCAGCAGCTGCGCCTTTTTATCCGCGCTCACCAGCCAGAACAGCTGCGTGACGGTGTCGACAGCGACTGATTCCGGAGAGATGGCGACGTGTTCGGGTTGCACGGTCCATGAACTTGCCAGCCGCATTACGGCGTCGTTGAACGTCGCGCTGAAAAATAGCGTTTGCCGGCTTCGCTTGTGAGGGGTCTGGAAAACGATGCGGCGCACATCCGGAATGAACCCCATGTCGAGCATTCGGTCCGCCTCGTCGATCACCAGAACTTCGACCTGCTTCAGATTGATGTAGCGCCGATTGATGAAGTCCAACAGCCGTCCCGGGGTGGCGACGAGAATGTCTACTGGACGCTGCCTTATGCGATCGAGCTGTCTCTGGAAATCGATTCCGCCGACCACGCACTGAGCGCTCGCGTCCATATATTTGCACAGGTCGTGGGCATCGCTTTCGATCTGCAGCGCCAACTCACGCGTTGGTGCAAGCACGAGGGAGCGCGGGGTGCCGTATGCGGGCGCTTCCTGCAGGGGATTTTCCCACAGCCGTACAAGGATGGTGATCAGAAATGCTGCTGTTTTTCCAGTGCCGGTCTGCGCCTGGCCGGTAACGTCGTAGTCTGACAGGCTGTAGGGTAGCACCTCGCTCTGAATCGGCGTGCAGTAGGCGAATTCCAGGTCGGCGATAGCGTGCAGCAACCCCACCGGCAGTGCGAAGTCGTGGAAACGGTCCTTGCCGGGAACTTCGGGAACGTCGAAATCTTCGGGCTGCCAGTCGCTCACTATGTTGGCTCTGTATCTGTTGCGGCATTGTGCCGGATTTGATCAATGACGCTTGCCAGCTTGACGCACAACACCAGCACGTGCATGGCAACTTTCAGATCCTCAAGGGACGCAAACGTCGGGGCGATGCGCAGGTTGTTGTCCTGCGGATCTTCTCCGTACGGAAACGTGGCACCTGGCTTGGTGATGGTCAAACCAGCCGCGGCGGTGAGTTCGCCGATGCGGCGAGCAAGCCCGGGGCGCGTGTCCAGAGATATGAAGTAGCCGCCTTCGGGCTGCGTCCAGGTCGCGATATTCAGCTCGCCCAGGCCGTCGCTCAGTGCTTCTTCCACCAGCTCGAATTTCGGTTTGATGAGTGCCGCATGTTGCGCCATATGTTCTTCTACCCGCCCACTCAAAAATCGCGCATGGCGCAGTTGATTTACCTTGTCGGGGCCGATGCTGAACGTGCTTAGCTGCAGTTCCAGCGCTTCTAAAACCCTGGGGCCTGACGCCACGAATGCGATCCCGCCGCTAGGGTAGGTGATCTTGGAGGTCGAGGCGAACATGATTACGTGGTCTGTGGTCCCGGCGCGGCGCGCAACATTCAATATCGGGCGGAGCGGTTTCCCCGGGAAGCTGAAATCGTGCACGGCGTAGGCGTTGTCCCAGAACACCACGAAATCGTCAGCGGCGGCAACTCCGGGCAGCTTGGCCATCTGCTCGACGCATTGTGACGAGTAGACGCACCCCGTGGGATTGGCATGTTTGGGCACACACCAGATGCCCTTGATGTCTGCGTCTTCGCGCACGAGTCGAGTGACCGCCTGCATGTCTGGACCCTCTGCGGTCATGGCGACGTTGACCATCTCGATGCCGACAGACTCACAGATCGTGAAGTGACGGTCGTAACCGGGCACGGGTGTAAGCATCTTCGGTTGTTCGGCACGACCCCAGCTCCGCTCGTCCCCCCACAGCCCCCGGTTCAGCGCTAAGTCCACGCACAGACGCATGAGGGTCAGGCTGGAATTGCCCCAGCAGATGATCTGGGCGGGGTCCGCGTCCATGATCTCTGAGCCGAGGGATTTGGCTTCGGGCAAGCCGGTCAACGCGCCGTAGTTGCGAGCGTCGGTGCCGTCGGCGGAGATGTAGTTGCCCGCAAGAGCGTCGTTCAACCCGGCGCTCAAGTCGAGCTGATCGGCGGTGGGCTTGCCCCGGGTTAGGTCCAATGCCAGCTTGTTGGCTTTGTGCAGCTCGAGCTCACGGGAAAGCTCTGCTTGCATGGCGGCCAGCGTAGCGTTGTCGAGCTGCGCGAGGCTCATTGCCGCAACCCTGTCGTTTCTTGGGCACCGATCATGAGGTTCAGGTTCTGCACCGCAGCACCCGCAGCACCTTTGCCCAGATTATCGTACCTGGCGACCAGCAGTACCTGTTCGGCGTGGCCGAACAGCATGATCTCGACACGATTGGTGTCGTTGCATGCCGTTGGGTTCAAGAATCCTTCCTCGAGGACGTCCGCGGCACCGGGCGCGAGCACCGATATGAACGGTTCGCCCGCATAGCGGGAGGCCAGCGCTTCGTACAGATCGTTGATCGTCGCCGCGTTTTCGAGGCTCTGCGTGAACAGTGGAACCTGAACCAGCATGCCCTGGTAGTAGTGGCCCACCGCCGGGGTGAACAAGGGCGTGATGGCTGAGCCCGAGTAACGTTGCATTTCCGGCACGTGCTTGTGTTGCAGCGTCAAGCTGTATGGCTCGGAATTGCGCCGGCGCACGTCGGCACCGGTGAACGCTTCACGCGCTTCGATCAGAGAGCGGCCGCCTCCGGAGTAGCCGGAAATTGCGTGCATCGTCAACGGCAGGGCAGAGCTCAACAAGCCCGCCTCGATCAATGGGCGGATCATCAGGATGAACCCCTGGGGATAACAACCGGGGTTGGACACCAGCTGGGCGTCAGCGATCATGCTGCGTTGGGCATCGTCAAGTTCGGGCAACCCGTAACACCAGGCATCGTGAATGCGGTGGGCCGTGCTGGTATCGATGATCCGGCATTGGCCGTCTGCCAGCGCGACTGCTTCGATGGCCGCTGCATCCGGCAGGCACAGGATCGCGACGTCGGATTCCGCGAACAGTCGCGCGCGCGCGTTCGGATCCTTGCGTTCGGTCGGATCGATCTGTTTGACCTCGATATCGTCACGTTCGACCAGGCGCTGGGAGATTTGCAGGCCGGTGGTGCCTGCTTGTCCGTCGATGAATACCTTGGTAATTTGCGGCGCCATTTTTGTTGTCTGTGCTGAGCCGTAGATAGGCGGCGCGAGATTCTAGGCAATATTGAAGCAAATCGGTAGGAGCGGGCGCATTCGTTGCGTGCATTCGACTGGGAGCGCGTGCAGCTGGGCATCGATATTCATCGCTTTGCGCTGTGCATCGATGAAATCGCCGAAGCGCTGCAGCACGGAAGCCTCGGTTTCCCCGCTGGGCTCGGCCTTGAGTGCACGACGGCCCGCCCGCGAAACATCGGTGGCCACCACAGCGTGATCAAGTAAGTGACGAACGTGCACGTCATGACCGCAGCCAGGAAAACCGTTCCACCAGATCGTTCAGCGGGTTCGCCGGCCGTGATGGTCAGTCCGATCCCCACCGGCTGAATGGCGATTTCAGTGCCCTGGGCGACGGATATCACGCCGTTCAGGCCTCGGGCGATGGCATATGTGGCGAGTGCGCGCTTGAGAGTGGCAGCGGCACCTGCTTGCGCCTGGTGGTCCAGCAATTGGGTCCAGGACAGGGCGATCAACGCGATGAGCACCAGACTCGCCAGTCCCCGCGTGAGCGCGGAGCGGGTATCGGTGCGATTAGGCAACGTTTGCTTTGCTCTGCAGGAACAGAGTGTCGAGCTTTTCGGTGATAACGTTGAAGAGCGATGTGCGGTCGAGGTCGGAAATCTCCGCGAGCACACCCGGCTTCACCCGGTGCAGGTGCATGACCGGCCAGGATTCTTCGAACTCACGCAGGTCACCCTTGGCCAGCACCGGCAGGAATGGATCATCCTCGGGACGATTGTTGATGATCGCCTTCAATGCTGACTCGAACGGAAACTGACGCTTGCCCAGCGAACGGTTCTCATCCACGTTGGCCAGGAACAGCCCTTCTTTTTCGATGAGTTCACCGGGAATGATATATAAGCCGGTCGCCACCACGGCCTTGGGAATAATGTGGAAGAAGGTGTCGTGAAAGACGGCGGGATCCGGAAGTATCACGAGTTTGCTGTCCAACCCCCGCGGGAAAAACATGTTGTAGGTGGTGTAGATCTGTTGGACCGAGGACGAGTAGACACACATGGTTGATTCGAACTGCTTGACGAATTCCATGGCGCGTTGGCGATGATTGAATTCCTCCAGGTCCCACGCAAGGTCCGGGTTTTCCGGTAGTTCCATATCCATGAGTACACGTCCGTTTGTGTATCGACCCCCTCGGTGACGAGGAGGTTAATAGTCGCTTCAAAACCCGCCCGAGCGCGCTGGCCTTGAGTATCAAGAAGTCAGTCCATTCTAGGGATCTCCCGTGATTCGGGGGAAGAATTTTTCTGGTTGTGTGACCCATTGGTCACAAGTGGGGTGACGCCTTGCCGTTTGTTGCTCTCGATATTGCGCAATTGTTCCAAGTAGCGCCGGGGTGACTCGTTCGGCCCCGACCCGTGTGATCCGAGCACCGTAGCCAACGTACCGAGCAATGGTTCGTCGTCATGGTAACGGCGACACTCGTGAATGAAACGCAGCGTGCGGAACGCGTCGAACCATTGATGCAGGGCCTTGCCCAGGGTACCCGGGCGGTGGTGTTGCCGCTCGGCATTGTGAAGCGCTTGGAAGAAACCGAGCTCATTGAGTGCGGCATCCGCCTCGTCCGACCCCTGCCAGGGCTCTCCGGCATCCACGGCGACAATGCCACCGAGTACCTGTGCTAACAGTTCGAAGCTTGCCGGAGCATAGCTTGTAAAGGTGCTTGCTGAATCGGAGATCTTTTCCAGGGCCGGACCGGTACCGAAGGGAACCCGGCTGGAGCGTCGGGCCTGAATGATGATTTGGGGAGCGTTTAAACGGTGGATGGTGTCCACTTTGGCGAGCTTGTTGAGCAGGTAGAAATCTTCACCCGCGTTGCGCCGGGGGTAACCGCGGACTTTGGCGTACGCCTGGGCGTGGACGGCCGTGGTGCTGCCCAGGCTGTGGTATGCGTAGGGTGATCGGGCATTCGCCAGCCGGTTCACGTAGTAGCGCAGATGCAGCTCGTAGAGCTCGGCCCGCATCTGCAGCACAGGATCTGGCGAGGCGTGGCGAAACGGAAACAGTGCAGTACCGGATTCGGGCATCGGCGTATGCAGATAGTCCTCAGGCAATGAAACGTCCGCGTCGGTGGCATAGATCCAGTGGCTGTGAACTCTGTTCGCGGCTATCAACGCCAGCGCACAGTCCGCTCCGATCTTGCGTGCGAGCCCAACTCCCTGGCGGTGGGGAACGAGCCGGTCGTCCGCTGCTCGGTCGATGACCAGCAGTTGAACGTTCGTGGCGCGCGAGTATGCAACCACGCTGAGCGGCTTTGTTGTGACGCCGCGCAATGTCCGGAGCAGGTTCAAGGTCCGATCTCGCGCTCCCCGGGATGCGTTGTCGGGGGCGTTGACCACGACGATCACGAGCAGGTCATGCGCGTTGGGCGGCAGCAGGTCGTCGAGAAAGTCTGGTGCTTCGTCGTAACACGGAATCACCAGCACCTTATCTTGCCCGCCGGTATCGGTGTCAAGGACGGCCGCGCTTTCGGGTTGGGCGTAGCGTGACAAATAGCGTTGCACGAGCGCGTTCATGGTTGTGGGCCGTCTCAAAGCTGACCCGACCTCAGTGCAGGGCGGAGCGCAATGGCAGGCTCTTAACGATTTCGGTCTCGGCGCCAACGAGCTCGGCTAGCCGTGACGCAATGCCGGCCTTGGCGCGACCTGCGCAGTGCGAGGAGGCGAGCGCGAGGAACAACTGCCAGTGCCGTTCTTCGCTGGCCGAGATTGCCTGATAAAAACGCTTGTCGGGGCCTGCGGGCAGCGCACTGGCGATCAGGCTGAAACGCTCGAACCCACGGCATTCGACGACGGCGGCGATGAGCAGACGATCAAGCAGAAAGTGCTCCGTGCCTCGGCGGATCAGGGCGTTCATGCGGCGCACGTAGGGATCCTTGGTGTCGGGCCCAGGGGTCAACCCGCGCTCGGTGAGCATGCGCACCACCTCGCGATAATGAGTCAATTCTTCGACCGCTAGATCGGCCATGGCGTTCAAGAGCTCGGGCTTGTCCGGGTAGTGCGAGGCGATGTTGAGCGCCATCCCCGAGGCCTTTTTTTCGCAGGACGCGTGGTCCTTTAAGAAGCTGTCGAAGTCTCGGAGCACGGTGTCCAGCCAGCCGCTCGCGGTGGGTTCGAGTTCCACATTCAGCTCACGGATAAATGCTGTTCAGCCAGTCGGAGATGTCGTTGATCTCCTCGGGACACACCTGATGACCCATGCCGTACTCCTGCCACTGTACCGAATAGTTGAGGGTGAGCAGGGCTTCCCTGGAGGTGATGGCCCTGGTGATGGGAATCATCGGGTCGCTGATCCCGTGGGCCATGAAAATCGGCACGTCGATGTTGGCAAAGCTGACCCGATCCACCAGACGCTCGTGGTCATGCACGTAGGTCGACAGCGCCATGATGCCTGCAAGGCGTTCTTCGAAGCTCAAACCCAGCTGCAGGGCGATGACGCCTCCCTGAGAGAAGCCTGCCAGGGTGATCCGGTCAAATGGGATGCCACGCTGGTTCTCACGCTCCAGGATTTTGCGGATCGAGGCGGCGGATTCCTGGATTTCTGGCTCACCTGAAAGGGGTGCG